>Ga0247729_10000017_pt1 | contig 87396 bp, 76 predicted proteins | sample UWRJL133311R2_FD_180958 | JGI IMG/M metagenome (GOLD analysis project Ga0247729, IMG submission 180958) | Plant litter microbial communities from Arlington Agricultural Research Station in Wisconsin, United States - UWRJ-L133-311R-2 | ecosystem: Environmental > Terrestrial > Plant litter >... | reverse complement strand
GCGCGGGCAACCTGCCTAGTGTAGTTGTTGTAGACACCGAGTCTCAACCACTAATTCACCGTTCTTGTCCCTGTTTTTCCGGAGGAATCCCGCTATGACCCTTCGGGTTGCCATCGCCGGCGTAGGCAACTGCGCCAACTCGCTCGTGCAGGGCGTCACTTTCTACTCTGGCGCCGACGATTCAGAGGTTGTTCCCGGCCTCATGCATACGCGCTTCGGTCCGTACGCGATCGGCGACATCTCGTTCGTCGCCGCTTTCGACGTCGACGCGGCAAAGGTGGGCCACGACCTGGCCGACGGAATCTGGGCCAGCCAGAACAACACCTACCGGTTTGCGACGGTCGAGGCGACGGGCGTGACCATCCAGCGCGGCCCGACCCTCGACGGTCTCGGTGAGTACTACCGCGAGCTCGTCGAAGAGTCGGATGCCCCGGTCGTCGACATCGTCGAGACATTGAAGTCGAGTGGCGCCGACGTGCTCGTCTGCTACCTGCCGGTCGGATCGGAGGAGGCCGCCAAGTTCTACGCCCAGGCCGCGATCGACGCCGGTGTCGCCTTCGTCAACGCTCTTCCCGTGTTCATCGCGAGCGACCCGGAATGGGCTGAGAAGTTCCGGGCAGCCGGGGTTCCGATCGTGGGCGACGACATCAAGAGCCAGCTCGGCGCGACGATCACCCACCGAGTGCTCGCCCGGCTGTTCGAAGAGCGTGGACTCGTGCTCGACCGCACCTACCAGCTCAACGTCGGCGGCAACATGGACTTCCGCAACATGCTCGAACGCAAGCGCCTCGAATCGAAGAAGATCTCGAAGACCCAGGCGGTCACGAGCAATATCGACGCGACCATCGCACCCGAGAACGTGCACATCGGCCCGAGTGACCACGTGCCGTGGCTCGAAGATCGCAAACTGGCTTTCGTGCGCCTCGAGGGCCACGGTTTCGGAAGCGCGCCGACGAGCATCGAGTACAAGCTCGAAGTGTGGGATTCCCCGAATTCCGCCGGTGTGGTCATCGACGCGATCCGCGCGGCGAAGATGGCCCTCGATGCCGGGCTCGGCGGCCCTGTCGAGGCGGCATCGGCCTACTTCATGAAGTCACCGGCGGTTCAGTATCCCGACCCGGTAGCCCGCGACCTGCTCGAGAAGTACATCGCCGACCACGCCTAGCTGGTCGAAGAGTGCGTCTCGCTCCACCATGACGTGAGGCGCTTCTCGGCTTCTTCCTCGCCCAGCGGACCTTCTTCGAGGCGCAGTTCGAGCAGGAACCGGTAGGCCTCGCCGACCTCTCGCCCCGGCTTGATACCGAGGATCTGCATGATCGCCTCACCGTCGAGGTCGGGACGCACCGCCGCGATGCCCTCGGCCTCTGCGATCTGGTCGATACGTTCCTCGAGGTTGTCGTAGGCGAATGACAACTGGTCGGCCTTGCGGACATTGCGCGTCGTCACGTCGGCCCGGGTGAGAATGTGCAGTCTCTCGAGCAGCGGGCCCGCGTCGCGGACATAGCGGCGAACAGCCGAATCGGTCCAGGCTCCCTCGGTGTAGCCGAAGAACCGCAGGTGCAGTTCGATCAGGCGCGACACCGAGGTGATCGTCTCTTTGTCGAACCTCAGGTGCTTGAGGCGCCTGGACGCGAGCTTCGACCCGACGACGTCGTGGTGGTGGAAGGTCACGACGCCGCGGCCCTCGATGCGCCGAGTCGCGGGCTTGCCGATGTCATGCAGTAGCGCTGCGATGCGCAGGATGAGGTCTGGCGCTTCGCCCGGGTGCCGCGACTTCTCGAGGTCGATCGCCTGCGTGAGCACGGTGAGGCTGTGCTCGTACACGTCCTTGTGGTGCGCGTGCTCGTCGATCTCGAGCTTGAGCGCCGGGATCTCGGGCATCACGAACTCGGCAAGACCGGATTCGACGAGCAAACGGATGCCGGGCACCGGGTCGTCGGTGCGCAACAGCTTCGACAACTCGTCACTGATGCGCTCCACGCTGATGATGCCGATGGTCTCGGCCCGCGCGCTCATCGCCTCGAGGGTCGCCGGCTCGAGCGTGAAACCGAGCTGTGCTGCGAAACGGGCAGCCCGCAGCATCCGGAGCGGATCGTCTCCGAACGAGACGTCGGGCGAGCTCGGCGTGGCCAACCGGCGCGCGAGCAGGTCATCTACTCCGCCCGACGGGTCCACCAGGACTTCCTGGGGCAGGCGCAGCGCCATCGCGTTGACGGTGAAGTCACGCCGGGTCAGGTCGGCCTCGAGCGAGTCGCCGAATTCGACTGTCGGCTTGCGGGTCTCACCGTCGTACGAGTCGGCGCGGTAGGTAGTGATCTCGACGGTCTCACCGTTGAAGCGGGCACCGATCGTGCCGAACTCACGCCCGATGTCCCAGTGGGCGTCGGCAATCGGCGCGACGATCGCGAGGATTTCATCGGGCCTGGCGTCGGTCGTGAAGTCGAGGTCGTGCACTTCCCGCCCCAAAAAGGCGTCTCGAACCGGGCCGCCGACGAGGGCGAGTTCGTGTCCCGCTGCCTGGAATGCCCGCGCAAGCCTCGAAACCTCGGGGGATCCGGCGAGATCGCCGAGTCGCTGAATTGCCGAAGCGACGCTCTCCATACTGAAGAGAATAGACTCTTGGCATGCTGGGCGAGCGAACTTCAGGGGCTGGTCCATGTCGATGAAGCCCCTCAGAGCGCTCACTACCGCAGCCGCTCTCGGCTTGCTGTGCACTCTCGCAGCCGGTTCCGCGGCGTCGACCGCTGTCGCTGCTGTGACCCCGAGCCGCTCCTCGCCGGTCTCGGTGAGCATCGTGATGCCGCTCACCGTGCCGAGCAACGGCGAAGAGTTCATCAGCGCGAGCCTGCTCGAGTCCTACACCTCACCGACCGGCATCCTCACGACCCAGCTCGACCAGGTGTTCGATACCCCGGTCACCCTTGCCCTCGACCCGATGATCATCGCGTCGATCCGCGTACTCGGTTCGTCGGCCCCAGTGTCGGCGACCGAGTGGCTCACCCGCCTCGACGAGGCCGACAACGAGATCTTCGCCCTTGCCTATGCCGACTCCGACCTGACGGCGGCACTGCAGGCCGGTTCGCGACGCACCCTCGACGTCACCTCGCTCGACTTCGCGATCGACGAATCGCTGTTCGCACCGGCCACCGACGACACCCCGACGGCGCCGCCCACCGGCGACCCCGCGACCGACCCCGGCATCCTGCCCCCGCTCCCGACCACCGAGTCACTGCTCGAGTGGGATTACACGATGACGGATGTCGCCTGGCCGGCAGCAGCGTCGGTCACCGAGAAAGATCTCACCGCGCTCGAGGCGAGCGGTTTCGAGACGACGATCCTCGACTCGACCAACCTGACCCGCGGCCAGGCAGAACGGGCCACCGCGCGGATCGGCGATCGCCCGGTCTTCGCCGCCGACGCCCCGCTGTCAGGAGTGCTGCAGTCGGCAACGGACTCGAAGACGTCGGAGGGTTGGGTAACCGCCTTAGATGGTCTCGAAGCGGCCCTTACCGGCGGCGATCACTCCAGCGCACTTCTCACCCTGTCCCGGGACCACGCGACCGGCACCGACCGGTTGCGCAGCACCATCACCGCACTGCAGGGTGCCGCGGCAATCGAGGTCGTGCCGCTGTCCGACCTGCCGGCCACCGGGTCGACGTCGGCAACCCTCGTGGACAGCCCGCAGAACACCATCAAGATCGGGCATGTCACGTCGATGCTCGACGCCGAGGACCGCGACATCCGTTTCGCCACCGTCGCCGAGAACCCCGCCCTGATCACTGGCAACCGCCGGCTCGCGCTGCTCGTCGCCCTCGCGCAGTCACCCACTCGGCACCCGGGCGGTTACGGAGCCACAGCCTCGACCTTCCTCGACGACTCCCGGTCTCTCGAGAGTTCGGTCCGCCTGGTCAAGAGCGGCGAGATCCTGCTGCTCGCCGACCGCACGTCGATCTACGCCACGATCGCGAACGACCTCGGGCAGCCGGTTACCGTCACCCTCTCGGTACGCGCCCTCAGTCCCCTGCTCCGCATCGAAGAACCGACAGTCGAGGTCATGGTCGAGCCGTCGTCACAGAAGCGCGCCGAGATCCCGGTGCAGTCACTGTCGAACGGACGGGTGTCGGTAGAGGCGACCCTGGAGAGCCCGACCGACCAGCAGGTGGGCACGACGACGCTCGTGCGCGTCAACGTGCAGGCCGGCTGGGAAGGCCCGGTCACCTTCGCGCTCGGGGCATTTGTCGTTCTGGTGTTCGCCGGCGGCATCTACCGCAATCTCATCCTTCGCCGGCGACCGGTACAGCCGTCACCCGAAGTTCCCCGCGACGCCGGGACGACCACCGATGACTGATACCGCAACGAGTGGCGGAAGCATCGGGCGCTCGAGCGCCCTTCTCGCTTCGGGCACCCTGGTTTCACGTGTACTCGGCTTCGCCAGCGCGATCGTGCTCGCGCAGACGCTCGGTGTGAAGGGCACGGCCGGGGCCGACACCTTCACCCTGGCCAACCAGCTTCCGAACAACATCTACGCCATCATCGCCGGTGGCCTCCTCAGTGCGGTCTTCGTGCCCGCGATTGTGCGGGCCGGGCTGCACGACGATGGTGGGCAGCGCTTCATCAACCGCCTCGTCACCCTCGGTCTCGTGGTGTTCATCGGCGCCGGCATCATCGCTACCGTGGCGGCACCGCTGCTCGTGCGCCTGTACGCGACGTCATCAGACGGGTCGAGTGGAGGATTCACCGAGGCAGACCTGGCTCTCGCAACCCTTTTCGCCTACTGGTGTCTTCCCCAGGTCTTCTTCTACGCCCTCTACAGCCTGCTCGGCGAAGTGCTGAACGCCAGGCACCAGTTCGGCCCGTTCACCTGGGCGCCCGTCGTCAACAACATCGTCGCGATCGCCGGCCTGGTGCTCTTCACCGTGCTGTTCGGCGGCGACGCGAGCAAGGCCAGCGTCTCAGACTGGACGGCCGGCATGGTGGCACTCATCGCCGGGAGCGCAACGCTCGGTGTCGCAGCCCAGGCCTTCTTCCTCTGCTTCTTCTGGCGCAAGGCCGGCCTCAGCTATCGCCCGGACTTCCACTGGCGCGGCGTGGGACTCGGTGCGGCAGGAAAGGCCGCAGCCTGGACCTTCGGAATGATCCTCGTCACCCAGATCGCCGGCATCGTGCAGAGCCAGGTCGCAACGCAGGCGGGTGGTTCCGGCTCGGACAACGCCTCGATCGCCATCCTCCGCTACACCTGGCTGATCTTCATGCTCCCGCACTCGATCGCCGCAGTCTCGATCGCCACCGCCTATTTCACCCGGATGAGCACGCACGCCCGCGACGGCCAGGTGGGGGAGGTGCGCAACGACCTCTCCCAGTCGCTGCGCTCTATCGGCCTCATCCTGGTGTTCTCCGCCGTCGGACTCATCGTCCTCGCCTTCCCGTTCAGCGCGATCTTCGCCGAGAACGGCTTCGAGGATGTCGCGGCCATGGCCCCGGTGCTCATCGCCTTCCTGCTCGGCCTCGTGCCGTTCAGTGTGCTGCACGTGCTGCGCCGAACGTTCTACGCGCTCGAGGACACCCGCACGCCGTTTTTCATCACGGTGTTCCAAGCGAGTCTCTTCATCGTGCTCGCTCTTCTTGTCGGCCTGCTTCCGCTGCAGTACATCGCGATCGGGATCGGCCTGGTAACCACCATTGCCGGTGTTGCGCAGACGACACTCGCGATCGTGCTCCTCCGCCGCAAGCTCGGCACACTCGACGGTCGACTCATCCTGCGCCGACACACGCAGTTCTTCATCGCCAGCCTTGCCGCCGGCATCGTCGGTCTCGTGGTGGTCTTCCTTCTCGGGGCGTTCCACGCCGGAGGCTTCGCCGTCTCGACCATCGTCGGGGCCGTGGTCACCATGGTGCTCGCCGGACTCGTCATGGTCGTCGTCTACGCCGCGATCCTGCGAATCATGCACAACCCCGAGTTCATCGGCTTCACCGGCCCGATCGTTCGCCGCGCGCGCCGGATGCTGGGCCGATCCGCGTAGATCCGCACCTTCTCGGCTCACTCGGGTGGTAACTGGCTTGACCGGTTACCGGGCGGGGCAACCCAACCTGAACCGCAGGTGGGTAGCGGAATACCGGAAGCCTAGTATGGGTTATACCGGTCAGTACGAACCCTGAGGGAGCTATCAACGTGCGCCAGATCATCATTATCGGTTCAGGACCTGCCGGTTACACGGCCGCCATCTATGCGGCGCGGGCGAATCTCGCCCCGCTGCTGATCGCGAGTTCGGTCGAGTTCGGTGGCGAACTCATGAAGACCACCGAGGTCGAGAACTACCCGGGATTCCCCGACGGCATCATGGGACCAGATCTCATGATCAACATGCAGAAGCAGGCAGAGAAGTTCGGTACCGAGATCGTCTACGACGACGTCGTGTCCCTCGACCTCGCTGGCGAGATCAAGACGGTGAAGCTGGGCAACGGCGACACCCACGAAGCACTGTCGGTCATCTTCGCTACCGGTTCGGCGTACCGCAAGCTCGGCATCGCCGATGAGGAGCGCCTGAGCGGCTACGGCGTCTCATGGTGTGCCACGTGTGACGGTGCGTTCTTCCGCCAGAAGAAGGTCGCCGTTGTCGGCGGCGGCGACTCTGCGATGGAAGAGGCTACATTCCTCACGCGCTTCGCCGACAAGGTCTACGTGATCCACCGCAAGGATTCCCTGCGCGCCTCCAAGGCCATGCAGGATCGCGCCTTCGCCGATCCGAAGATCGAGTTCCTCTGGAACAAGGAAGTCGCCCACATCTATGGCGACGACCTGGTCGGGGGAGTCGGCATCGTCGACTCCGTCGACGGTACCGAGACCACGATCGACCTCAGCGGCCTGTTCATCGCGATCGGCGCCGACCCGCGTACGCACCTGGTCCACGACCAGCTCGAGTTCGCCCCTGAGGGCACCATCGTCGTCGACGGCCGCTCGTCGCGCACGAACCTGACCGGCGTCTTCGCCGCGGGCGATGTCATCGACCCGACCTACCGCCAGGCAGTGACCGCTGCCGGGTCCGGAACAGTCGCTGCGCTCGACGCCGAGCACTACCTGGCCTCACTTCCGAAGGAACTGCTCGCCCAGGCGACGCAGCCCGTCGAAGCAGTCGCCGAAACCGTATCTGTCTAGTCCCGCACCACTCGATTTTCAGCAAAGGAAAACAATGTCAACTGCAGTAGACGTCACTGACGCAACGTTCGCCGACGAGGTACTCAACTCGAGCGACACCATCATGGTGGACTTCTGGGCCGAGTGGTGTGGCCCGTGTCGCGCCGTTTCGCCGATCCTCGACGCCATCGCATCCGAGCACGCCGACAAGATCAAGATCGTCAAGCTCAATGTCGATGACAACCCGCAGATCGCCATGAAGTACCAGATCACCTCCATCCCCGCGATGAAGGTCTTCCGCGGCGGAGAGGTCGTCAAGACCATCATCGGTGCGAAGCCGAAGCCGGCCATCGAAGCCGACCTCGCCGAGTACCTGGCGTAAACAGTCTTCTGAGAAAGGCCCCGCCCGTTGATCTCGGGCGGGGCCTTTCGTCTATCGGGAGTCCACCGACGCAGAAGTGGACCGCGGGCGGCAACAGGAACTCGCCGCTCTACCCCGTATTCTTGACTGACCAATCGAACGGGAAGCACTATGACAACACCGGGCGCCTCCACGGGAAACAATCTCGACCCGTGGTACCACCACTACGCAGACCGGACCGCGGGCCTCAGTGCCTCTGAGGTTCGAGCGCTCTTTGCCGTGGCTTCGCGCCCCGAAGTCGTCTCTCTCGCGGGTGGAATGCCCTTCGTGTCCGCGCTGCCGACCGAGCTCGTTTCCGGCGCTCTCGAAAAGGTCATGCGCGACCACGGCCCGGTCGCCCTGCAGTATGGGTCCGGCCAGGGCACCGCGGCGATCCGCGAGCAGATCCTCGAGGTCATGGCGCTCGAGGGCATCCGCGCGAGCATCGATGACGTCGTCGTCACCACCGGGTCACAACAGGGCCTCGACCTCGTCACCAAGCTCTTCATCAACCCCGGTGACGTGATTCTGGCTGAATCGCCGAGCTACGTGGGCGCTATCGGGGTCTTCCGCTCGTACCAGGCAGAGATGGTGCACGTCGCGACCGACGACAACGGCCTCGAGCCTGAGGCGCTGCGCGAGACGATCTCGCGCCTGCGTGCCGAGGGCAAGTCGATCAAACTGCTCTATCTGATCCCTAACTTCCACAACCCGGCCGGGGTCACCCTCAGCTGGCAGCGTCGCCTCGAGATCATCGAGATCGCCAAGGCCAACGGCATCCTCATTCTCGAAGACAATCCCTACGGGCTGCTCTACTTCGACTCACCGCCGCCCCAGGCGATGCGATCGGTCGAAACCGACGGCATCATCTACCTCGGTACGTTCTCGAAGACCTTCGCCCCGGGCCTGCGCGTCGGGTGGGCTGTTGCGCCGCACGCCATTCGCGAAAAGCTGATCCTGGCGAACGAATCGGCCGTGCTGTCACCGAGTGCCTTCACCCAGTACGTCATCTCCGAATATTTCGAGCACTCGGACTGGCGTGGCCAGATCGACACCTTCCGCGGCGTTTACAAAGAGCGCAAAGAGGCTTTGACCAGCTCTTTGGCAGAATACCTTCCTGAGTTGTCGTGGACGGACCCGACCGGCGGCTTCTATGTATGGCTCACGCTGCCACCACACCTCGATTCGAAATCGATGCTGCCCCGCGCCGTCAAAGAACTCGTGGCCTACACCCCGGGCACGGCGTTCTACTCCGACGGGAACGGTCGCCAAAACATCCGCCTGTCGTTCTGTTACCCGACGCCTGACTCGATCCGACTCGGCGTACGCCGATTGACCAAGGTCATCAACGGCGAGCTCGAACTGCTCGATACCTTCGCCGGCACCGGCCAGCTCGACATACTGCGTTCGAGCGATCGTGTTACCAGCCCCCCACCGAACATCGACTAGGAGTCGTCCTGGCCATGCCAACCACACCTCGCACCATCGTCATCCTCTCGGGCGGGCTCTCCCACGAACGTGACGTCTCACTGCGCTCGGGTCGACGGGTTTCCGACAGCCTGCGCCAACACGGCATCGAGGTCGACGTGCGCGATCCTGACGCGACACTGCTCGAGTACCTCTCTGCGAATCGCCCGGACGTCATCTGGCCGGTCCTGCACGGGGCGAGCGGTGAAGATGGCGCGCTGCGCGGTTTGCTCGATTTCATCGGCATTCCCTATGTCGGGTCTCGCTCAGACGCCACGCGCCTCGCCTGGGACAAACCGACAGCTAAAGTCATAGTCGGTCGCGCCGGCGTTCCGACTCCCCGATCGATCACTCTTCCCCGTGATACCTTCCGTGAACTCGGAGCGAACGCTGTTCTCGACGTGATCTCGGCCGAACTCCACGGACCGGTTGTCGTCAAACCCGCCCAGGGCGGCTCTGCCCAGGGTGTCAGCATCGTCGACTCCGTCGAGGAACTGCCGCGAGCGATGGTCAATGCCTACACGTACTCGGATGTCGCGCTCATCGAAGAGAAGATCGTCGGCACCGAGATCGCAGTCAGCATCATCGACACCGGTGACGGGCCGGTTGCCCTTCCCGCGATCGAGATCGTCCCGATCTCTGGTGTCTACACCTTCGAGGCTCACTACACCGCGGGGGAGACGAACTTCTATGCTCCCGCCCGACTCAGTGACGAAGTAGCCGCCAGGGCCGCCTCAGTGGCCATTGCGGCCCACGAGGCTCTCGGGCTGCGCCACATCTCACGCGTCGATCTCATCGTCGACGGGGCCGGGACCCCGTGGTTTCTCGAGGCGAGCGTGCTGCCAGGGCTCACGGAGACCTCGCTCTTCCCGCTCGCCCTCGACGCCGCCGGCCACGATGTCGGGTGGGTGTACTCAGCGCTTGCCGAAGCTGCTATCGCCGATGCACGCAAGTAACTAGCGCTCGACCAGCATTTTTCATGTACTCGCCGATTGAGCTTGTCGAAATCCCTCCACGAAAAGGGATCTCGACAAGCTCGACCAGCGTCGTACGCGCTTAGCTGAATCCGGGCTCGCCCAGCTCGCCGAGAATACGGTTGAGGTCTCCGACTGTCGCGAAGTCGATGACTATGGTTCCCTTACTGGCACCCAGAGTCACCTTGACCCGGGTATCCAGCCTGTCGCCGAGTCGCTCCGAGATCTCGTCGAGCTGGCCCTGCTTCTTGCCCGCTGACGGTCTCGCGCGCGCCGGCTTGTTCGATGCCTGGCCGGCAGCCGCCTCTGACGCCCGCACCGAGAGCTCTTCATTCACGATTTTTGTCGCGAGCTTCTCCATGGCTTCCGGCTCCACAACGGACAGAATCGCGCGGGCATGACCGGCGCTCAGTACTCCGGCAGCTACGCGCTGCTGAACGGAGTCCGGAAGTCGCAGAAGACGGATGGTGTTGGTGATTTGCGGCCGTGACCGGCCAATTCTCTCGGCGAGCTGGTCTTGGGTGATCCCGAAATCAGCGAGCAACTGCTGGTACGCAGACGCCTCTTCGAGCGGATTGAGGTTTGCCCGGTGCAGGTTCTCGAGCAGCGCATCACGCAACATCGCTTCGTCCGCGGTGTTCTTGATCACAGCGGGAATGGTCGCGAGGCCGAGTTTCTTGGTAGCTCGCAACCGTCGCTCACCCATGATGAGCTCGTACTGCGGGCCACCGGCGACGGCACCGGCGAGCGGGCGCACCACGATGGGCTGCAACACGCCGATCTCACGGATCGACACAACCAGCTCAGCGAGCTCTTCTTCGCGGAATTCGGTGCGAGGCTGCTGCGCGTTCGGAACGATGTCGTCGGGGGAGAGGTTTGCCAACCGCGCACCAGGAACGGTCACCAGTTCTGGACTCGCACTCGTTCCACTGGGAAAGAACACGTCGACGGGGCGATCGGATGCCGACTCGTCGTTCGAGGGGATAAGTGCCCCGATACCGCGGCCGAGGCCGGTTCGCTTTGCTGCCATTACGCTGGTGCTCCTCTTTTGGCGATTTCTGCGGCAGCTTCGAGGTACGAAAGCGATCCGGGAGAACTCGGGTCGTAGCTGATGACGCTCTGTCCGTAGCTCGGAGCTTCAGAGATACGCACCGAACGCGGAATAAGGGTGTCGAGAACCTCGCGCGGGAAGTGCTCGCGCACGTCATCCGCCACCTGGTTGGCCAGGTTGGTGCGGCCGTCATACATGGTGAGCAGAATGGTCGAGACCGTGAGGCGCGGGTTCAGGTGTCGTTCGATCAGCTGGATGTTCGACAGCAACTGGCTGAGCCCCTCGAGCGCGTAGTACTCGCACTGGATCGGAATGAGAACTTCGCGAGCCGCAACGAACGCATTGATCGTGAGCAAGCCGAGCGACGGCGGGCAATCGATGAAAACGTAGTGGAAGGGGTCTTCGGCCTCGCTGAGGAACAGGTCGAGTGCCGTACGCAGGCGTTGTTCGCGCGCTACGAGAGAAACCAGCTCGATTTCGGCCCCGGCGAGGTGGATTGTCGCGGGAACGCAGAAAAGACCAGCGAATTCGGGACTCTTCTGCACGACTTCGGCCATCGGTTCGTCGTTGATGATGACGTCGTAGACGCTGACCGTGTCTGCGCGGTGCTCGACTCCGAGGGCCGTTGACGCGTTCCCCTGCGGATCGAGGTCGATGACCAGTACGCGAGCTCCACCGCGGGCGAGGGCAGCAGCCAGGTTCACCGTAGTCGTGGTCTTTCCGACGCCGCCTTTCTGGTTCGCGACGGTGAAGATTCGCGGGGCATCCGGCAGTGGAAGCGACTGGGCATTCAGTGCCTGGCGACGACGAGTGATCTCTGCGAGTTCGCGGGCGAGGGGAGTGTCGTCGAGAGTCGCCGCAGTGATGGGGTTCACCTTCGCCGGGGCCACGACAACAGGTTCTTCAGCTGCGGCCTCAGGCTCGGAAGACGATTCGTCGGCCGGGTCTGCCTCGGGCGCTACTGTCTCGTCGTCTGTCTCAAGGTCCGTCTCGGAATCCGTCACGGCATCTTCGCCCGAATCGTCCGCTGCGGGGTCGGTCTCTCGCAAATCGTCACTGCTCGAATCGTCACTGCTCGAGTCGTCACCGGTCACAACGCCCTCACCGTTGGCCTGCAGGTCATGTCCGTCTCCGGATTCGGCAGTGGCTGAATCGTCGCCATACGCGATCTCGCTCGGAGTCGAGCCATCGCCAGCGTGGTCTGGCTCGGAGTCGACCGCCACCGCGCCGCTCGAATCATCCGCCGACGAGCCGTCGGGCGTGTGATTCTCGTCGTCAGCGGGGCGATTCTGGCCATCGGGAGCCCAGGAATCGTGTCCCTGAGCGTCATCCTGCGCGATTTCGGGTTCGGATGTCGGTTCAGCGGCGTCGAAAATCTCAGGAGAATCGCTCTCAGCGGCCTGTGAAGCGTTGTTTTCGGTCGGAAAGCCGGTCTCTGCCGGCGACTCACTGTTCGAATCGGTAGGTTCTACCGGCGATGGGGCCGATGCGGGAGAGGTGAACGAACCGGGGGCTTCCCACTCCGAGGCCTGTGCTTGCGGCGCCCACTCTGATTCCGACCGTACGTCGTCTGTGGAGTGATCGGGAGTCTCGCCCGCCGGCACTGGAAAATCGCCTTCTGGATGTTTCACGTGAAACCTTCTTGAAAATCGTTTGTGGATGTTGCCCGGACACAGGGGACTTACCGGAATCAGGACCCCGGCCCGCCTGCACTACCGCTCGCTAGAAGCGACGCAATCGACTAATCAACTGTAGCCCGAAACACACGAGTCACTTCGGGCACGATGCCCTCACCGAGCACGAGCACTTCGACACGCGAGAGCCGCGCCTTTCGAATCGCCTTGGATGCTGCCTCGACTTCGGCGTCGACGCGCGATCCCTTCATAAAGATCATCTCGCCACCCTTTTTCAGCAGGGGAGCGGTTGCGGGAATCAGCTTGACCAGGGCAGTGACCGCGCGGGCGGTCACCTGGTCGAGGGGCTGGTCGAGGCGGGTCTCCTCGGCTCGGGCGCGAACAACCGTGACGTTGTCGAGCCCGAGTTCGTTCGCTTCATGCAACAGCCAGTCCACCCGGCGTTCCATCGGCTCGATGAGCACAAGTTCTACATCCGGCCGGGCTATTGCGAGCACAAGGCCGGGAAGCCCGGCTCCGCTGCCGACGTCACCGGTAGAACCGGGCCGTAGCAGCGGAGCGAGGATTCCGCAGTTGAGAATATGACGTGACCACAGGCGGGGGAGTTCTAGCGGGCCAATGAGGCCGAGTTCCTCACCGCGGCGGGCAAGATCTGCCGTGTACTGGCGCGCAAGGTCGATGCGATCGCCGAATACGGCGGCGGCTGTTGCCGGCTCTGTCTCCAGCTGTTCGTCAGTCAATGTTTCACGTGAAACTAGGCGCGGGTAATGACCGTGTGACGGTCCCGGCCTTCGCCCTCGGATTCAGAGACAAAACCGCGTTCGGCAACGATGTCGTGAACCAGCTTGCGCTCGTAGGAGGACATCGCGGGAAGCGCTGCAGATTCTGCACCGGCTTCGATCCGCTCTACGGCCTTCTCGACCAACGTGGTCAGTTCAGAGGCGCGGGCTTCGCGCGATCCACCGACGTCGAGGATGAGGCGCGAGAAAGACCCGGTCTTCGTCTGGACCGCAATGCGGGTCAAATCCTGCAGGGCATTCACCGTCTCCGGCTTGGCGAGCACGCGAAGGTTCGTGTCTTCACTCGAGTTCACCGAGACGTATGCACGGCCACCACGGGTGTCGATCTCGATGTCACCGTCGAGATCGGTGATGTCGAGGAGCTCCTCGATGTAGTCGGCGGCAATCTCGCCTTCTTCTTCGAGAACACTGGTCGATGGTGCGGCTGCGCCCTCGCCATCCTCACCGGTGGTTCCGTCCAGCTCAGAAGGCTGCGCGGGTGCTTCGTTCTCGGCCGACTCGTCTACAACCACTGAAGTATCGCTGTTAGTCACGTCACTCACTTCTTGTTTCCACCCTGCTTCTTGGCACGGTTCTTGTTGATGGGCTGCTGGCGCTGGGGCTTCTTTGCCTCTTCGACAGCGGGGGAGTTGTCTTCGAACTCGGTCACGGTGATACCGCGGCGCTGTGCCTTGCGGGCCATACGGGCCTCGCGGGCAAGTGCTGCTTCACTCCCGGGCGTCGGCATGTTGCGGATGACGAGGAACTGCTGTCCCATGGTCCAGAAGTTCGAGACCAGCCAGTAGAACATGACGCCGAGCGGGAAGGTGAAGCCGGAGAACGCGAACACGAGGGGGAGCAGGTACAGCAGGATGCGCTGCTGCTTGTACATCGGGCTGTCTTTCATCTCCTGCGACTGGTTCTTCGACATGATCTGCAGCTGGGTGATGAACTGCGAACCGGTCATGAGAATGACCATGACAACGGCGATGATGATGACGGCGACGTTGCCATCAGCTGTGGAGATAGCAAGGTGAAGCGGTGCGATGTCGAACAGCGAAGCGTTTCCGAACGACTTCGAAAGCTCTTCATTCATCAGGCCTACACCGGCCGGATTGATTCCCTCTGCCACATTCTTAGCGTGGTTCTGGGCGTGGCTAAGTACCGAAAACAGGCTGAAGAAGATCGGCATCTGCAGAAGCAGCGGAAGGCAGGAGCTGAGCGGGTTAGTACCCGTCTTCTTGTACATCTCCATGGTCTCGCGGGACATGGCTTCGCGGGAGAACTGATCTTTCTTTCCCTTGTACTTGTCCTGGATCTTCTTGAGCTGCGGGGCTACCTCCAGCATGCGCCGCTGGCTCTTGATCTGCCGGACGAAGACGGGGATGAGTGCTGCACGGATGACCAGCACTAGACCGACGATCGACAGCACCCATGTCAGTCCTGCGTCAGGGTCAAGACCGATATTGGTAAACAGCCAGTGGAAGGCGAAAAGTATCGCCTCGACCACCCATTTGATCGGCCACAGTATCGTGCCTAGAAAATCCATTAGTTGGGTCAGCCCTTTCCGTGGCTTGTTTGTACTACGAAACCGAAGTGCGTCACCGCGTACCGCTCGTGCTTCGGGACGGGAACATCATCGACGCCCCCCGCTGCCCAGGGATGGCACCGTGCAATGCGCCGTGATCCGAGCCAGATCCCGCGAAATACCCCGTGCTGCTGGATGGCTTGCAATGCATAGGACGAGCAGGACGGGTAATACCGGCAGACATCCCCGTAGAGCGGTGAGATCACCGCGCGATAGACGCGGAGAATCACCACGCAGATATTGCGCGGCAGAAGCAGTGCGAACGAGACCGTTCGGTTCATCCTCGCGCCACACCCCGCTCAACAGCTTCAGCAATCTCAATCTGCAGGGTAGACCACTCGACTTGATCGCTGCCTGGCAAAGCCCTGACCACGACATCCGTGCCAGTGCCCAGAGAATCCAGCAGCTGGTAGCCGATGGCCTTCATTCTGCGGCGCACGATATTACGCCGAACGGCTCCACCGACGCTTTTCGCGACGATGAAGCCGAATCGGGTTGGTGCATCTGCATCGCGCTGAGCGATGTAGATCACCGTATGAGCTGTTCCTACGCGTCTTCCACCGCGCACGGTGGCGCGGTAGTCCGTTGCCGTGACGACGCGGTTCTCTTTAGCGAGCACCGTCGTTGCCTAGCGCGGGGATGAAACGACTACGCGGAGAGTTCGGTGCGGCCCTTGCGACGGCGGGCACCAAGGATGGCGCGGCCGGCACGGGTACGCATGCGCAGACGGAAGCCGTGCACCTTGGCGCGACGACGGTTGTTCGGCTGGAAAGTTCTTTTACTCATGGTGATAACTCCAAGGCCCAGCTTTAGGGGCCGGAAAGATGCGGGAATGCCGTAAGGCAGAAGTCAACTGATGCGCATCACTGGCTAGGCCAACAGATACTGCACCAACTGATTAAAACTACGGCCAAAGGGCTCACTCGTCAAACCCCAATCACGCAACCGTACATTATGCACATCGCCAGAACTGGGGTTGGTAACGACATGCTGTGAAGAACTAAGGTGAAGGCCTGCCGTTTTGGCCTGTGCACAACTGCGGATATCCGCAGGAACCCGCGATTTCTTCCGTGGATAAATATGTGTATAACTTTGTGTGGATAACTTAGGGCTCGTAGGGAGGGCTGATGCAGGAATCTCCGGATGCGACACCAGGAATCTGGAAGGCCGTGCTCACCCAGCTGACCGGTGATGAACGAATCACCCCCCAGTTGCACGGCTTCATCAGTCTCATCGAACCTCGCGGAGTAATGGCCGGCACCCTCTACCTCGAGGTTCCGAACGAGCTCACCCGCGGCATGATCGAACAGCGGATCCGGCTTCCCCTTCTCAACGCGATTGCCGGTCTCGACGAGAACCACGAAGTCTCGAACTTCGCGATCGTGGTCAATCCCGACATCCAGCAGGACGTCCTTGAGCAGTCGAATGACGGGGATCAGTCTTCGTATATCGAGCCGGCGGTCATTCCGGCGCCGAGCGAAGCTCTCTCGTCACCGCGCCGGTCCGATTCCCGCCTCAACCCCAAATACAACTTCGACAACTTCGTCATCGGCGGATCCAACCGGTTCGCCCATGCAGCAGCGGTCGCTGTGGCCGAGGCACCGGCGAAGGCCTACAACCCTCTCTTCATCTACGGTGACTCGGGACTCGGCAAGACTCACCTTCTGCACGCCATCGGACACTACGCAGAATCCCTGTATCCGGGTATCCGCGTCCGGTACGTCAGCAGTGAAGAGTTCACCAACGACTTCATCAACTCGATCGCGAACAACCGCGCTTCTGTATTCCAGTCTCGGTACCGCGAGATCGACATCCTGCTTATCGACGACATCCAGTTCCTCCAGGGCAAGGATTCGACACAGGAAGCGTTCTTCCACACCTTCAATACGCTGCACGACCACAACAAGCAGGTGGTCATCACCAGCGACCTGCCACCAAAACACCTCACCGGGTTCGAAGACCGGATGCGCTCGCGCTTCGAGTGGGGTCTCATCACCGACGTGCAGGCACCCGATCTCGAGACCCGAATCGCGATTCTGCGCAAGAAGGCACAGAGCGAGAAGCTCCAGGTCGGCAACGAGATCCTTGAGTACATGGCGTCGAAGGTCTCGTCGAATATCCGCGAGCTCGAGGGCACACTCATCCGGGTCACTGCGTTCGCCAGCCTGAATCGCACGACAGTCGACCTCGCGCTTGTCCAGACAGTGTTGAAAGACCTCATCACGCTTGACGACGACAACGTGATCGCGCCGGTCGACATCATCAACCACACCGCGGACTACTTCAAGCTCACGGTCGACGACCTCTACGGGTCATCCCGCTCGCAGGCTGTTGCGACCGCACGCCAGATCGCTATGTACCTCTGCCGCGAGATGACCAATCTGTCACTTCCCAAGATCGGCCAGCTGTTCGGCAATCGCGACCACACGACGGTGATGTACGCGAACAAGAAGATCACCGAGCTCATGAAGGAGCGTCGGTCGATCTACAACCAGGTGACCGAGCTCACCAGCCGCATAAAGCAAGACCACCGCTTCAATAAGAACTGAGTTTGCACAGGTTTTCCACAACCTGTGTATAACTTGCCCGACGCGCCGGTCAACTTGTGAACTACATTCCCCGCTCTGTGGAAACTCGATCCGACAATTGTTGTGACTGTGAGTAACAACTCCGGTTAATCCCACAGGCCATCAACAACTCACACGGGTGTAGTTCCCAACTTTTGTCACAAAAAAATGAAGTTACTCACAGTTCCCACAGCGGTTAAGAATCTTGTTCTTTAAAGAATTGATTTGGGATGAAGATAACCTTTGAGGATTCGCAGCTAAACGGCTGTGCCAGTATTAACCGGCTACCGCAGCCACCGTGGTGGCCCGCTTTGCAGACAGCACATCAATGACAGGGGTTACTTAGTGAAGTTCCAGGTCAATCGCGACGTTTTCAGCGAAGCCGTATCGTTCGCCGTCAAGTTGCTGCCGCAGCGCACAACGCTTCCGATCCTCAGTGGAATCCTCATCGAGGCCACCGAGACCGGACTGATGCTCTCGTCGTTCGATTACGAGGTCTCTTCGCAGACCGAGATCGCGGCCGAGGTCGAGGAGCCGGGTCGCATTCTGGTCTCTGGTCGTCTTCTCGCTGACATCGCCAGCCGGCTCCCGGCTGCACCGGTGAGTTTCTCCACCGAAGACGGACGCATCGTCGTCTCGTGTGGATCGGCCAACTTCACGCTCCTGAGCATGCCGGTCGAGGAATACCCGACCTTGCCGCAGGTATCCGCCCAGTCCGGAACCCTGTCGGCCGAGAGCTTTGCCAGTGCGGTCTCCCAGGTGGCTGTTGCCGCTTCCCGAGACGACGTCACCCCGGTCATCACCGGTGTGCAGCTCGAGATCACAGAATCCAGCATCTCGCTGGTGGCCACTGACCGTTACCGCGTCGCGGTACGCGAGATCGACTGGACGGCCAGCGAGGATTCGATCGATTCGGTCACCGCCCTGGTTCCCGCCCGCACACTGCAGGAGATCGGCAAGACCTTCGGGCACAGCGGGTCTATCTCGGTGGCGATAACGTCCACCGACGATCGCGAGCTCATTGCCTTCCAGGCTGACAAGAAGACCGTGACGTCACTGCTCATCAAGGGCAACTTCCCTCCGGTCAAGCGTCTGTTCCCCGAGGTCGTGGACAACTACGCGGTGATCAACACCGCGGAACTCATCGAGGCTGTTCGTCGCGTTGCTCTCGTTCTCGAGCGGGAAGCAGCGCTGCGCTTCACCTTCACGATGGACGGTCTCACGCTCGAGGCGATCGGTTCAGAGCAGGCCCAGGCATCAGAATCCATCGATGCATTCCTTACCGGCGGAGACACTGTTGTCTCGCTCAAGCCGGCATTCCTCCTCGACGGACTAGGCGCCGTTCACTCCGAATTCGTGCGCATCTCGTTCACGAAGACCGAGAATCCGAACAAGCCCGGACCAGTGCTCATTACGAGCCAGTCGTCGAAGGACCAGCCGGGAGCAGACAACTACAAGTACCTGTTGCAGCCGAACCTGCTTCTGCGCTGAGTACCGCAACACAGCATCCGCATCATCACCACCAAAGGATTTTTCGTGCAAATTGGGCTTATCGGTCTCGGCAAAATGGGCAACAACATGCGTGCCCGCCTTCGTAAGAGCGACATCGAGGTCACGGGTTACGACCCCAACCCCGCAGTAACGGACGTCGCGACCCTCGCAGACCTGGCGGCCGCACTTCCCGCGCCCCGCATCGTCTGGGTCATGGTTCCGTCGGGTGAGATCACCACCAGCGTGATCACCGAGCTCGCCGGGGTGCTGTCCGAGGGCGATTTGGTCATCGAGGGCGGTAATTCACGCTTCACCGAGGACTTCAAGCACTCCGCGCTCCTCGCCGAAAAGGGCATCAAGTACGTCGACGCTGGAGTTTCTGGTGGAGTGTGGGGACTTGAGAACGGATACGGACTCATGGTCGGCGGCCACGCCGACGACGTAGCCCGCGCTCTTCCGGTTTTCGACGCGCTTCGTCCGGAAGGACCCCGTGAAGAGGGATTCGTGCACGCCGGCGAAATCGGTGCCGGACACTACGCCAAGATGGTGCACAACGGTATCGAGTACGCGCTGATGCAGGCGTGGGCCGAAGGATACGAGCTTCTCAACACCCGCAAAGACATCATCAAGGATGTCACCGGAACTTTCGAGGCCTGGCAGCGCGGAACCGTTGTTCGTTCGTGGCTTCTCGAGCTGTTGGTCAAGGCACTGAAGGAAGACCCGAAGTTCGAGGACATCGAGGGATACGTCGAAGATTCGGGGGAGGGCCGCTGGACCGTCGAAGAAGCTCTCAACAACGCTGTGCCCGTTCCGACGATCAGTGCGTCGATCTTCGCGCGCTTTGTTTCCCGCCAGGATGATTCGCCGTCGATGAAGGCAGTCGCAGCGCTCCGCAAGCAGTTCGGTGGGCACGCAGTTCGCAAGAGCTAACCGACTACGAGTGTCGCGGTCGGCGTGGAGTGATCCGCCGGCCGCGACTTCGCTTTTTTCGCAATCTGCGGAGAGCGAGCGTGGGTGGATGTGCGTAGGGTTTCACGTGAAACTACGCAGTGGAAAACTACGCAGTGGAAAATGCGCAGAGGAAAATGCGCTTCGACACGGGTGAAGCAGTGAGGAGGTGCCCATGTTAGTCAGGCACCTGAATCTCACCGATTTTCGTAATTACACGACTGTGGACGTGGAGCTACTGCCCGGCCACAATGTCTTCGTCGGCAGCAACGGGCAAGGAAAAACCAACCTGGTCGAGGCGCTTGGCTATCTGAGTACGCTCGGGTCTCACCGGGTATCGAGTGATCATGCCATGATCCGTGCTGGCCAGGACGCCGCGATCGTGCGCGCCCGGCTCGAGAACGGTGATCGACAGGTTCTCGCCGAAGTCCAGATCAACCGCAGTTCTGCCAACCGGGCGCAGATCAACCGCTCGGCGATCAAGACCAAAGACCTTCCCCGCTATTTCTCCAGTGTGTTGTTCGCACCCGAAGACCTCGCCCTGGTCCGGGGCGAGCCGTCCGGTAGGCGACGATTCCTCGATGAACTGCTCGTCTTGCGCGCACCCCGGATGAGTGGGGTCATCACCGACTACGAGCGAGTACTTAAACAGCGCAATACCCTGTTGAAATCGGCGCGGGCCAGCGGTGTCAGGGCGAACCAGCTGAGCACGCTCGAAATCTGGGACGAACGCCTCGTTGCGCTCGGGTCGGAACTCATCGAGGCCCGGGGGAGTCTCATCTCCGAACTATTGCCCGAGGTTGCATCCGCGTATTCGAGGATCGCCGGGGCTGAGCATGACGCACGACTGTCGAGTTTTCTCAGTATTCGTTCTGGGTCAAGTGACGAAGATGCAGAGCCGACAGCCGAGTCACTGGCCGGTGCGATCACCGCGGCAGAGGCGGCGATCGATTTCAGAAACTCGCTCGAGCGGCTCCGCCGCGCCGAACTCGACAGAGGCCTCACCCTCTCCGGTCCCCACCGCGACGACCTGGTGTTGCAACTCAACGGACTTCCGGCTCGCGGGTACGCCAGTCATGGCGAATCCTGGTCGTTCGCCCTCGCACTCAAACTCGCGTCGGCCCAGGTGCTGCGCCGTGAGTCGAATTCGGGTGACCCGGTTCTCGTGCTCGACGATGTATTCGCAGAACTGGACGAGTCCCGACGGGCGCGGCTTGCCAGCGCGGTCTCGGGATTCGAACAGGTGCTGATCACCGCCGCCGTACTGGATGACGTACCTGCCGAGCTGTCAGCGAATGTCGTCCACATCCGGGCCGGGCGCATCATCGATTCACCCGGTGTGGCTGAGTCAGCGGATGAGAGCGAACCGGCACCTCAGACAGAAGACCGCCACGAATCGGCAGAAGAGCAGGCGACGAATGGCTGAGCGGATGCCGGGCCCCGACGCGAACGATGAGGCGCGCGCGGTCTATCTCCGGTTTCGCAAATTGTTCGGGGGAGCGGGGCCTCTCTCGAGCGACGCCAAAAAGCGCGCGACCAGAAAAGAGGGGGCGAGCGTCCCGTTCGGCCTCGGTCGGGATCCGCACGGACTCGGTGACATCATCGACGGCCTCACTACGAAACTCGGCTGGGATTCGCCGTTGGCCCAGTCGGAGCTGATTGCGTCCTGGGCAGAGATCGTCGGTGTCGACACTGCCGAGCACTCGTCACCGACGTCGATCGAAGAGGGCACGCTCATCATCCGTTGCGACTCGACAGCGTGGGCGACCCAGCTGCGCCTGATGCGGTCGCAGGTCACCACACAGATCGCGCTGAGATTTCCCGGCGCCGGTATCACCACCGTTCGCTTCGAAGGGCCGAACGCCCCTTCTTGGAAACGGGGCCCCAGATCAATTCCAGGCCGTGGCCCGCGCGATACTTATGGCTAACAAGGCAAATCTGGTCACCCTCTCCACGAAAAGGCCCCAGATGGGCGTTTTAGCCGTCGGGGGCAGCCAGTTTTTGGTAGACTGAACGGGCCGTCGAGCGCGCCCACGCCATGTGGACCACACCCTCGAATGGCACAGTGAGAACTACCGGCAGGAGCCCAATTTAAGATGTCATCTACCTCCCCCCAGGAACTGCCGGAAGACAACTACGGTGCCGACCAGATTCAGATCCTCGAGGGTCTGGAAGCGGTGCGCAAGCGCCCGGGTATGTACATCGGCTCGACCGGTCCCCGCGGACTCCATCACCTGGTCTACGAAGTCGTAGACAACTCGGTCGATGAGGCACTCGCCGGCTATTGCGACCTGATCACCGTGACCATGCTCAAGAGCGGTGGAATCCGGGTCCGTGACAACGGCCGCGGAATCCCTGTAGATCTCAACCAGCAAGAGCAGAAGTCGACCGTCGAGGTCGTCATGACGATCCTGCACGCCGGTGGAAAGTTCGGTGGTGGCGGATACTCCGTCTCCGGAGGACTCCACGGTGTCGGCATCTCGGTCGTCAACGCACTGTCGAAGGAAGTCGACACCGAGGTGCGCCGCCAGGGCTATGTCTGGCGCATGAGTTTCCGCGACGGCGTACCGGTTGCTCCCCTCGAACAGGGCGAGGCCACCGAAGAGACCGGAACCCAGCAGACCTTCTGGCCGAGCCCGGAGACCTTCGAGACCGTCGAATTCGACTACGAGACCCTGCGCGCGCGGTTCCAGCAGATGGCCTTCCTCAACAAGGGCCTGCGCATCACGGTCACCGATGAGCGTGGCGAAGAAGACGTCGTCGAGAGCTACATGTATGAGAAGGGACTCGTCGACTACGTCGAGTACCTGAACAGCGTGAAGAAGGCCGACCTCATTCATCCGGATGTCATCGCGTTCGAGTCTGAGGACACCGACCGCAAGATCTCGCTCGAGGTCGCCATGCAGTGGACGACGGCGTACACCGAGAGCGTCCACACTTACGCGAACACGATCAACACCCACGAGGGCGGAACCCACGAAGAAGGATTCCGCGCCGCGCTGACCACACTCGTCAACCGCTACGCGCGCGAGAAGAACATCATCAAGGAGAAGGACGAGAACCTCTCCGGCGACGATGTCCGAGAAGGGCTGACCGCTGTCATCTCGGTCAAGCTCGCCGAACCACAGTTCGAGGGCCAGACCAAGACGAAGCTCGGCAACACCGAGGCGAAGGCCTTTGTCCAGCGCGTTGCGGGCCAGCAGCTCGGCGACTGGTTCGACCGCAACCCCACGCAGGCGCGCGACGTCATCCGCAAAGCGATCCAGGCATCGCAGGCACGACTCGCCGCCCGGAAGGCACGGGAGCAGACGCGTCGTAAGGGCCTGCTCGAGTCGGGCGGAATGCCCGGAAAACTGCGCGACTGCTCGAGCAAGGACCCCGAACTGTCGGAGATCTTCCTCGTCGAGGGTGACTCCGCAGGCGGATCGGCAGTCGCTGGCCGCAACCCGGAGTTCCAGGCAATTCTCCCCCTGCGCGGCAAGATCCTCAACGTCGAGAAGGCCAGGCTCGACCGCGCCCTCGCGAACAACGAGGTTCAGGCCATGATCACGGCATTCGGCGCCGGTGTGGGGGAGGACTTCAACCCCGACAAGGCCCGCTACCACAAGATCGTGCTGATGGCGGATGCCGATGTCGACGGCCAGCACATCACCACGCTGATTCTCACGCTGCTGTTCCGCTATATGCGTCCGTTGATCGACCACGGTTACGTCTACCTGGCGCAGCCGCCGCTCTACCGGCTCAAATGGACGAACGCCGAGCACCAGTTCGTCTACAGCGACCGTGAAAAGGATGCACTGCAGGCCGACGGCCTCGCTGCCGGAAAGCGTATGCCGAAAGACAACGGCATCCAGCGCTACAAGGGTCTCGGTGAGATGGATTACAGCGAGTTGTGGGAGACCACGATGGACCCCGCGACCCGCACGCTGCTGCAGGTCACGCTCGACGACGCCGCCGCTGCCGACGAGATCTTCTCGACTCTCATGGGTGATGACGTCGAGGTGCGCCGCAGCTTCATCCAGCGCAACGCGAAGGATGTCCGCTTCCTCGACATTTGATCGACGATGTCGATCAGGTCGAGTAGCGCGCCCCAGCGCGCGTATCGAGACCTCCTGCACCTACGCACCACAGTTTCCGCGATCTAAACGGACCGAAAGACAAAAATGGCTGACGAAACAACACCAGACGGCCCCGCCGGCAATGACGCCGCTGCCGAACCGAAATTCGAGAACGCTGTCGTAGACACCCGTCACGACAAGGTCGACCAGGTCGACCTGCAGCTCGAGATGCAGCGTTCGTACCTCGACTACGCGATGAGCGTCATCGTCGGGCGCGCACTGCCCGAGGTGCGCGACGGCCTCAAGCCGGTGCACCGTCGTGTGCTCTACGGCATGTACGACGGTGGATACCGCCCGGACAAGGGCTTCAATAAGTGCACCCGAATCGTCGGGGATGTCATGGGCCAGTTCCACCCGCACGGTGACTCGTCGATCTACGACGCGCTCGTGCGGCTCGTACAGCCGTGGAGCCTGCGGTACCCGCTGGCACTCGGCCAGGGAAACTTCGGATCCGCGGGTAACGATGGCGCAGCCGCCATGCGCTACACCGAGACCAAGATGGCTCCGCTCGCAATGGAGATGGTCCGCGATATCGACGAAGAGACCGTCGACTTCCAGGACAACTACGACGGCAAGACGCAGGAACCGGTTGTGCTTCCGGCGCGATTCCCGAACCTGCTGGTCAATGGATCGGTCGGTATCGCCGTCGGCATGGCGACCAACATCCCGCCGCACAACCTGCGCGAGGTGGCAGCTGGCGCTCTCTGGTCGCTCGAGAACCCGGATGCCCCGCGCGAGGAACTTCTCGAAGCGCTCATCCAGCGCATCAAGGGCCCGGACTTTCCCACCGGGGCGCAGATCCTCGGAATCAAGGGCATCCAGGATGCCTACCGCACCGGTCGCGGGTCCATCACAATGCGTGCCGTCGTCTCGGTCGAGGAGCTACAGGGTCGCACCTGCCTCGTCGTCACCCAGCTTCCGTACCAGGTCAACCCCGACAACCTCGCGACGAAGATCGCTGATCTCGTCAAGGAGGGCAAGCTCGGGGGAGTCGCGGACATCCGCGACGAGACCTCCGGCCGCACCGGCCAGCGTCTCGTCATCGTGCTCAAGCGCGATGCGGTCGCCAAGGTCGTACTGAACAACCTGTACAAGCACACGCCGCTGCAGGACAACTTCGGCGCAAACATGCTCGCGATCGTCGACGGCATCCCGCGCACCCTGCCGCTCGACGGTTTCATCACCCACTGGATCGACCACCAGATCGAGGTCATCGTCCGCCGCACGCAGTACCGCCTGCGCAAGGCCGAAGAGCGGATGCACATCCTCACGGCGTACCTCAAGGCGCTCGACGCGCTCGACGAGGTCATCGCCCTCATCCGCCGCAGCGCCGACACCGAAACGGCTCGCGACGGCCTGATGGTGCTGCTCTCGATCGACGAGCTCCAGGCTCGCGCCATTCTCGACATGCAGCTGCGCCGCCTGGCCGCTCTCGAACGACAGAAGATCGTCGACGAGGCCACCGAGCTGCAGCGCCTGATCGAGTCGTACCACTCGATCCTCAACTCCCCGACCGAACAGCGCGAGATCGTGCGCGACGAGCTCACCGAGATCGTCGACCGCTTCGGAGACGACCGACGCACCGAGATCATGTTCGGATTCGACGGCGACATGAGCGTCGAAGACCTCATCCCCGAAGAAGAGATGGTGCTCACGGTCACCCGTGGCGGCTACATCAAGCGCACACGCAGCGACAACTACCGCAGCCAGCACCGTGGCGGCAAGGGCGTGAAGGGCGCCCAGCTGCGCGCGGATGACGTCGTCGAGCACTTCTTCGTCACCACGACCCACCACTGGCTGCTGTTCTTCACGAACACCGGCCGCGTCTACCGCGCCAAGGCGTACGAGGTGCAGGAGGCCGGCCGCGACGCGAAGGGGCAGCACGTTGCAAACCTCCTCGCTCTGCAGCCGGGCGAGGAGATCACCCAGATCCTCGACATCCGCGACTACGAGGCCGCCAACTACCTGGTTCTCGCTACCCGCGGTGGACTCGTGAAGAAGACGTCACTGTCTGAGTACGACACGAACCGCACCGGTGGAATCATCGCGATCAACCTGCGTGAAGAAGACGAACTCGTCTCCGCACTGCTCGTCAACGAAGACCAGGACATCCTGCTCGTATCGCGCAAGGGAATGTCGATTCGCTTCACCGCGTCCGACGAAGCCCTCCGTCCGATGGGTCGCTCGACGTCGGGCGTCATCGGAATGCACTTCCGTGGCGAAGACCAGTTGCTCAGCGCGAGCGTTGTGACCGACGACGGTCACGTGTTCGTCGTAACCGAGGGTGGATACGCCAAGCGCACTGCGGCAGACCAGTACCGCGTGCAGAATCGTGGTGGACTCGGCATCAAGGTGGCGAAGCTTCAGGAGGCCCGTGGAGACCTCGCCGGGGCTCTCATCGTCGAGGAAGAGGACGAAGTCCTTGTGGTTCTTGCCAGCGGCAAGGTGGTACGCTCCAGCGTGGCCGAGGTTCCGGCCAAGGGTCGCGACACCATGGGCGTTGTGTTTGCCCGGTTCGCGGATGACGACAAGATCATCGCGCTCGCAAAAAACAGTGAACGAAACCTAGAGAGTCAGGACGAGGAAACCGCCGGTGCGGAAGCAGCCGGGGATGAAACGCCTGGAAAGGACGAGTCAGTAGATGAGTAGCGTCGCCGAAAAACTGCAACGGAAGTCGCAGCGCCCCGTAGCCACCAAGCAGGTCCGGCTGAAGCTGGTGTACGTCGACTTCTGGTCGACGGTCAAGCTGTCATTCCTGATCGCGGTATCGCTGGGGATCGTCCTCGTTGTGGCGACAGTGCTGATCTACATCGTGCTGCAGTCGACCACGGTCTTCACCAAGCTCGATGACATCCTGATCGAGATTCTCGACCAGCCGGAGTTCAGCATCACGAAGGCGGTGTCGCTCGACAAGGTCGCGCTGTTCGCTTTCATCGTCGCTGTTCTCAACACCGTGGTCGGCACCGCCCTCGGTGCGATCACGAGCATGCTGTACAACTTCAGCGTGCGGATCACCGGCGGCCTGCTGGTGGGATTCACCAACAACTAGGTCGCTTTTCCGGCAGCGAGAACGTGTCTCACGAAAGTGAACCAATCTCGATTGGGGGAAACCGCAGGATTGCGGTACTCTCGAATCTGCCCAACGGGGGTATAGCTCAGGCGGTTAGAGCGCTTCGCTGATAACGAAGAGGTCCGTGGTTCAAGTCCACGTACCCCCACTGGATCCGAGAAATCGGATCCTCGGGGACGTAGCTCAATTGGCAGAGCACCGCCTTTGCAAGGCGGGGGTTAGGGGTTCGATTCCCCTCGTCTCCACGGGAGATACAAATAAGAAGAGCCCCGCGCAAGCGGGGCTCTTCTTATTTTGTTCCGCAGAGCGTTACTTCTGCTCGGCCTCGAGTTCGGACTCGAGGGGAGCGGAGTCACCATCGGACTCGTCATCGATCCACAGGTCGTCATCTGCCCGAAGCGTCTGCCAGGCGGCGTACGCGACGCCAGCAAGGGCTACGACAGCAACGCCGATGAGGATGTACTTGCCGGGGCCCGAGCTCTTCGGCTGGACGACGTGGGCCTTCACGCCGAGCTTGGTCGCGTTGCGGCCGACCTCTTTGCTGACCTTGCCGACATTCTTGCTCACCTTGTCGACGGTCTTGCCCGCTGCCTTCTTCGCGGCTTCGGCGTTCTTGCTCGCGCTGGCGATAGCGTCACGGAAGTGCGGGTTCTTGGCGACCTCGAGAGCGGCGATCGCCGATCCGAGTGCAGAGCCCACGGCCGGGAACACGTCATCCGTGATCTTCTCGCGCGTCTGGTGCACCGCGGAGCGCGCGGTGGTCACGCCAGACGAGACGACGGGACGAACCCGGTCTTCGTAAGTCTCGCGCACCTTGGGTGCGACTTCTTCGCGAGCGTAGTTGCCAGCCTGACGGCTGGCCTCGCGCACAACGCGACTGGCGTGCTCGAGCACGTCGCGCTGATCCTGCAGGAGAACGTCGGCCTCAGTCCTGAGACGCTTGAATTCCTTTGTACGCTTGCGTGACAGTCCCACGACTACCTCCAGAGATTCGTGTAATCAACAGTCCAATCCTGCCATGCGAGCAGTGAAACCGCCCCAGTCTGGGAGCAGACTGGGCACTTCCGCAACGGATGTCGAGACCGCTATGCAAGAATTGTCACCATGTCTGCTCACACCGCTATCGCGACCATCACCACCAGCCTCGGCGTCATCAAGGTGAACCTGCTCGGCAACCACGCCCCGAAGACGGTGGCCAACTTCGTCGGTCTCGCGACCGGTGCGATCGAATGGACCCACCCCGCCACGGGCGTGAAGTCACACGACAAGCTGTACGACGGAATCATCTTCCACCGCATCATCAAGCAGTTCATGCTGCAGGGTGGCGACCCGCTCGGCCAGGGAACCGGTGGACCCGGCTTCGAGTTCGACGACGAGATCCACCCCGAGCTCAACTTCAACGACCCTTACGTTCTCGCCATGGCCAACGCCGGCAAGCGCGGCGGCCGTGGAACCAACGGGTCGCAGTTCTTCATCACGACGGTTCCGACCCCGTGGCTCCAGGGCAAGCACACCATCTTCGGCATCGTCGCCGACGACGAGTCGAAGCGCGTCGTCGACGCCATCGAGGCCGTGCCGACCGATGGCCGTGACAAGCCGCTCAGTGACGTCGTCATTGAGAGCGTCACCGTCGAAGAGGTCTAACGACCCCCTGTGAGCGATACGGCGCACAACTCTGACAATTACTGCTACCGGCATCCGGATCGGCAGAGCTACATCCTCTGCCAGCGGTGCGGACGGACGGTGTGCCCGGAATGCGCCACGCAGGCGGCCGTGGGCGTCCATTGCCCGGAGTGTGTCAAGGAAGCTCGCCAGAGTGCGCCCAAACGCCGCCCGCGACTGCTGACAGCGTTCCGGAGTTCGAGCGAGCGTCCGGTCATCACCTACTCGCTCATCGGAATCAACCTCGTGGTGTTCGCGCTGCAGTGGCTGACCGGCGGTGCGGTGACAGAGATGTTCGTGTATCCGCCGGTCTACACGGCGATCGAACCCTGGCGCATGATCACGTCGATGTTCCTGCATTCGCAGGGATCGTTCTTCCACATCCTGTTCAACATGTACTCCCTGTTCATCTTCGGGCCTACCCTCGAGAGCCTGGTCGGTCGCGGGCGTTTCCTCGCCCTGTACCTGCTGGCGGGCTTCGGGGGTTCGGTGGGCGTACTGCTGCTCGGGGACCCAACGACCAGCGTGCTCGGTGCGTCCGGTGCGATCTTCGGCCTGTTCGGGGCGTACTTCCTGATCGCCCGCAAGCTGGGCGGCAACTCCACCCAGCTCCTGATCGTCATCGTGCTGAACCTCGCACTGGGGTTCATCGTCACTGGCGTCGCCTGGCAGGCTCACGTCGGTGGACTCCTGGTGGGCCTCGCGATCGCGTTCATCTACCTGCAGACCCGTCGACGCGAACAGAAGATCTGGCAGATCGGTCTTGTAGCGGCGGTCGGCGTCGCGCTCGTGGTGGCTACTGTTGTCACCTACCAGGTGAAGATCGTGCCATTCATCCTGGAGTTCTACGGCGGTTAGCCCGCGCGACCACATTGAGCGGGTAGTTATCCACAGGCCTGTCCACAGTGGGGATAATTACAGGGCTGTAATTAGACAAATACTCCACTATGTTCCCGACCGCTCACAGCCGGCCCGGAAGGGGAGCGTTCGGTGCGCTGCAGCGCTTAGCGCCAGCGCGTCGTCATGAGGAATCCGATGAACATGATTCCGAAGCCGATGAGGATGTTCCACGAGCCGATACCGGGAACCGGCAGGGTGGAGCTGCTCACGTAGAAGACGATGATCCAGATGAGGCCGAGCAGCATGAAGCCGAACATGACGGGCTTGAACCACACCGCATTGGGAGCCTGTTCGGTGGAACGGGTCTCCGACTGGACGGTGGTGGTCTTCTCGCGTGAGCTGCTACGGGCCATGCGAAGAATCTTAGCCTTAAACAGTGAGTGACTCTTGCGCGGACCGGATCCCTGACGGCCGTAGTTCCCAGTTCCATGGCGCCCGCGGCGAATAGACTTTGCGCATGACTGCGGATCGCGACACCCCGGCGGCACATCGACGTGCTGCGCCGCGTGCACGCCGAGGCACGAGCGTCACCCAGGTGCTCGCAGAATTGCTGCTCACGGCGGGTGTGCTCATCGGCCTGTTCGTCGGCTGGCAGGTCTGGTTGAACAATGAGATCGCCGGGGCGACACAGGAGCAGGCTGCTGACGCGAACTCCGAAGAGTGGTCGATACCGGATGCCGTCCCCGCTGCCGAACCGGCGAAAGACGTCGAGCCGGTGGTCGCTGACAACCCCGAGGCCGAGGAGATGTTCGCAAACCTGATCGTGCCGCGATTCGGAAAGAAATTCACCCGCCCGATCGCCGAGGGCGTCGGCCGATCTGTTCTCGACAACATCAACTTCGGCATGGGCCACTATCCGCAGAGCCAGATGCCGGGCGAGATCGGCAACTTCGCGCTCGCCTCACATCGCTCGGCTTACGGTGGTGCGTTCCACGAGATCCACCGCCTGCGGGTGGGGGATCCGATCTATGTCGAAACCCAGGACGGCTGGTACAAGTACATCTACCGCAACACCGAGTACGTGAAGGTATCGGGCATCGATGTGATCGCGCCCGTTCCCCAGCAGCCCGAGACCGACCCGACGCAGCGCATGATCACGCTTACCACCTGCAATCCGTTCTACTCGTCGGCCGAGCGGATCATCGCGTACGGGGTCTTCGACTCCTGGTACCCGCGGGCCGATGGCCCGCCGTACCAGATCTCGAAAGTCGCCGGCGAGGTGGACAACTGATGTACGGCGCCCTGTGGCGCATTCTTCCCGGTCCGGTGTGGGTACGCATCCTCATCCTGCTCGCCCTGGCGACCGTGGTGCTCACCGCTCTCGTAGTATGGGTGTTTCCCTATGTGGACCACCTCATTGCGCCCCAGGATGTGACGGTAGAACAGTGACCAACGTACTTGTCATCGATAACTACGACAGCTTCGTGTACACGCTCAACGGCTACCTGCTGCAGCTCGGCGCCGAGACGACGGTGGTGCGCAATGACGCATTCAGTGTCGCCGACGCCGCCGAGTACATCCGCGATTTCGACGCGGTGCTGTTGTCTCCCGGACCGGGAACACCCGCAGCGGCCGGGGTATCCATTCCGATCGTCACCGCGGCACTCGAATCGGGCCAGCCGTTGTTCGGGGTGTGCCTCGGACACCAGGCGATCGCCGAAGCGATGGGCGCAACCGTTACTCACGCCGACGAGCTCATGCACGGCAAGACGTCGCTGATCGAGCACGACGGGAGCGACTTCTACGATGGAGTACCGCAGCAGTTCAACGCGACGCGTTATCACTCACTCGCGATCGTCGATTCGACGGTGCCCGACGAGCTGGTCGTGACATCGCGCACGAACGAGGGCGTGATCATGGGCGTGCGGCACGAGTCGCTGCCGATCTTCGGGGTGCAGTTCCACCCGGAGTCCGTTCTCACCGAGGGCGGTTACCGCATGATCGGCAACTGGTTGGGTGTTGCCGGGCTGCCGTCAGCAGCAGAGACCGCCAAGGGCCTGAACCCGCTGGTCAAACTGAACTAGGCGAGCTCCGACTGCCCGGTCAGTCTTCGTCGTCGGAACCGGCGCAGTAGTAGAGGGTGATCGTCGAGCCCTGGTCCTGCTCGTCTTCGATCGATTGACCGGTGACCGAGCCGCCCGAGCATCCGAAGTCCGCCTGTTGCTGCACGTTGAGTCCGTACTTGGCACTCTGCAACTCTTCGGTCGCGTCGCCGACGTCATCGCCGTTGACGCTCGGCACGTCGATTTTGCCGTCGGAGTACACGACGTCGACGACCGAACCCTTGTCGGCCTTCTCGCCGCCAGCGGGGCTCGACTCCAGCGCGACGTCTTTCTTCACACTCGGCGAGTGGTCGGTCGAGGTGTCGCCGAGTACGAAGCCGGCTTCCTCGAGCGCCGCGACGGCCTTCTTCTTGCTGAGACCCGAGACGTTCGGCACTGCGACCTGTGGCGCACCCGATGACACGAATACCGTGATGGATTCGCCGGGAGCAACACCGATCCCCGCTTCGGGGTCGGTGCGGATGACGCTTCCTGCGGCGACAGTGTCGCTCGCTTCGGCCTGTTGAACAGGCTCGAGCTTGTTGTCCAACAGAAGCGCGGAACTCTCGTCCCAGGTCATGCCAGCCACGACGGGCACGTCGACCGAGGCTCCGTTTGTGATGCCCGGGCTGTCGGTGAGGTGCAGCGTCCAGTACATGACCGCGATGATGATGACGGCCATGATCGCGATTCCGCCCCAGATCCAGGCGACCGGTGGCCGGCTCTGGCTGCGCGGAACGCGGTCCTGCTGGTCAGCCGACAACTGGCGGATCGTTGCTTCAGAGCCAGCGGTCGCAGTGGGGTTGACCCCGAAGAGTGTCGCGTTGAAATCCGTAGCTGGCGCGGTCTTCTTGGGGGCGGGAGCACCCGCGCCCGCAGCCTCGATCTCTTTACGGAAGTCGGTGGCGCTCTGGTAGCGGTCGAAGCGGTCTTTGGCTATGGCCCGCAAGACCACGGCGTCGAGCGCCGGGGTGACCCGCGTGTTGATAGCACTCGGCGCGACCGCCTGCTGGTTGACGTGCTGGTAGGCGACGGCGACCGGGTTGTCCCCGACGAACGGCGCACGACCGGTGAGCAGCTCGAACAGGACGATGCCGGTGGAATAGAGGTCGGTGCGGGCGTCCACCGCTTCGCCGCGAGCCTGCTCGGGCGAGAAGTACTGGGCGGTGCCGACGATCGTGCTCGTCTCAGCGATCGTCGATGCGGTATCGCTGATCGCGCGGGCGATACCGAAGTCCATGACCTTGACCTGGCCGGTCTTCGTGATCATGATGTTGCCGGGTTTGATATCGCGGTGCACGAGACCGGCGCGGTGCGAGTACTCGAGAGCCGTCAGTACCTGGCCGACGATGGCCACGGCATCCGCGGTGGCGATCGGACCGGACTCGATGCGTTCTTTGAGCAGCTTGCCGTCGACGAACTCCATGATGATGAACGGCAGCTGCGTCTCGGACCCGTCGGGTTCGACATGGGTCTCTTCGCCGGCATCGAAAATGCGCACGATCGTCGGGTGTGCCATCTTCGCCGCATCCTGGGCTTCACGACGGAAGCGGGCGCGGAAGGTGGGGTCGGCGGCAAGGGCCGGGCGAAGCAGCTTGATCGCCACGCGACGCCCGAGGCGGGAGTCGACTCCCGAATACACGTCGGCCATGCCGCCGCGACCGATGAGTTCGCCGACCTGGTACCGACCCGCGAGCAGACGCACTCCCTGGGCTACACCTTCAGTCACGAATCAATCTCCCAGTTCGGCGCCAACAGCTCTCGCAAGTGTACTCGGTGGTCTACGGGACCACCGGTTCTTCGGCCACGGTGATGGTAATCGGCTCGGAATACTGCGACTTGATGTCGCCGCAGACCGCGCGGTACTTCACCGTCGTGTTGCCGACGCTGCCCGCGGTGACGTTGAGCTCGGTCTCGCCGGCGTCGATCGGGTTGCCCTTCTCGGCTTCGCCATTGTTGACCGAGAATTCGAATTCCGTGAGCTCGTGGCCAGCGGGGCAACCGGTGTAGGTCGACCACGTGACCGTGAAGATCTCACCGGGTGTGACCTCGGTAGAACTCGCGGTCAGCTCACCGGGCTGGTCGGGGTCAGGGATGACGTCGTAGAAGTAGACGGTCACCGAATCGCCGATGTCCAGGGTGCCGATCGGCTCCGCGTCGTACGCGCGACCCGCATCCGCCTTGGATGGGGCGACGTTGCCGACAACCGGGTCGAGCTTGAGGCCGAGGTCGTCGAGGATGTCGTCTACGCGTGCCTCGGTCTTGCCCTCGATCATGTCCAGGCTGAGCTCGACGGTTGTCGGCTCGGGTTCCGTGGTCTCGGTGGGCGTCGCACTCGGGGTCTCTGACGGAGTCTCCGACGGTGTCACCGCGGGGGTCGTCGTTGCCGGGGGAGTCGTGGGCTCTGGGTTGGCGACGAGAGCGATCACGATTGCGATGATCACGACGGCGAGAACCGAGACGAGCGCGATGAGCGGCCAGGTCCACGGGTTGCGCTTGTGCTCCGGCTCGAGCTCGGCGGTATCCGTGGTCGGAAGAATCGTCGTTGCACCGAGGACCTGGGTTGCGGCGGTCTGGCCGTAGTTGGCTCCCGCGGTCGCGGCGAGGGATCCCGCTCCGAGGATCGCCGGAACCGCGATGGCCGCAGCCGCGACATCCCCGCGGCGCAGCGACTGGGCCGCGCGAGCGAGGTGGGCAGCGGTTGCCGGGCGGTCGGCGGGGTTCTTGGCCAGGCACGAGTAGACGAGGTTGCGAACCGGCTCAGAGATCGTGACCGGCAGCTCGGGCGGGGTCTCGTTGATCTGTGCCATCGCGATGGCGACCTGCGATTCGCCGGTGAACGGACGCCGGCCAGCGAGGGCCTCGTAAGCGACGATTCCGAGCGAGTAGATATCGGTCGAAGGCGATGCCGAGTGCCCGCTCGCCTGCTCGGGCGAGAGGTACTGCACGGTCCCCATGACCTGGCCGGTCGCCGTGAGCGGCACCTGGTCGGCAATGCGAGCGATGCCGAAGTCAGTGATCTTGACCCGGTTGTCCGGGGTGATGAGCAGGTTGCCCGGCTTGATGTCGCGGTGCACGAGACCTGCGGAATGAGCGGCGTGCAGGGCGTTTGCCGTCTGGGCGACGATGTCGAGCACGCGGTCGGTCGACAATACGCGCTCGCGCTCGATGATGGCACTGAGCGCTTCACCGGGAACGAGCTCCATCACGAGGTAGGCGCTGCCGTCTTCCTCGCCGTAGTCGAAGACGTTGGCGATGCCCTCGTGGTTCACCAGGGCGGCATGCCGCGCTTCCGCGCGAAAGCGCTCGAGAAATCCGGGGTCGCCGAGGTACTCGTCCTTGAGGATCTTGATGGCAACGGTTCGTCCGATGACGAGGTCTGTCGCCTGCCACACTTCACCCATGCCGCCGATCGCGACGCGGCTGGAAAGTTGGTATCTGCCCCCGAAGGTGAGGCCGCTGGTGGGTCTCATTTGTTTAGCACCGCCTCTAGTACTTTCTTTGCAATTGGAGCTGCGATCGTGTTCCCGAACGCCGACTGGCCCTGGCCGCCACCGTTTTCGACAACGACAGCGATGGCGACTTGTGGATCTTCTGCTGGAGCAAAACCGGTGAACCACAGGGTGTAGGGCGCGCCTTCGCCGTTCTCTGCTGTTCCGGTCTTGCCTGCCACGTCGACTCCGCTAATTGTCGCATTACTCGCGGCACCGTTGGAGACTCCGTTGACCATCATCTCTGTCATGGTCGCCGCCGTTTGCGGGCTCATCGGAGTGCTGAAGATCTTGGGCTCGAAGTCCTGCACGATAGACAGGTCAGGGGCGATGATGCTGTCGACCACGGTCGGCTGCATCAGTACCCCGCCGTTGGCGATCGCGCCCGAGACCATCGCCATCTGCAGGGGGGTCACCCGGTCGTCGAACTGCCCGAATGACGACAGCATCTGCTCGGCGTCGCTCGCGACCTCCGGATACACGCTGGGGGTCGCCTTCATCGGGATCTCGATCTCCTGGCCGAAGCCGAACTCGTTGGCTTGCTCTGCGATCGCGTCGTGGCCGAGCTCGAGTCCGAGCTGGGCGAACGGGATGTTGCACGACAGCCGGAGCGCGGTGGCGATGCTGGCTTCTGACGCACCGTCGCAGTTTCCTCCGCCCGCGTTGCGGATGACCGCGGTGCTCTGCGGCAGCGTCAGAGTCTGCGGATTCGGGAAGCTGCTCTCGGGCGTGTACTTGCCGCTCTCGAGGGCCGCCGCGGTGACGACGAGCTTGAAGACGGATCCCGGGTGGTAGAGATTGCCCGCGATCGCCCGGTTCACGAGCGGCTGGCTCTTCGCCTCGGTGAGCCGGTTGTACTCGGCGATGATGTCGGAGCCTTTATGCACAGCGAGCTTGTTCGGGTCGAACGAGGCTTTCGACACGAGGGCGAGGATCTTGCCGGTCTTGGGCTCGTAGGCGACTACTGACCCGCTGTTGTCGCCGAGGGCGTCGTAGGCGGCCTTCTGCACGTCGCCGTCGATGGTCAACGCGACGGAGGCGCCCTTGGGATCCTGGCCGGAGAAGATGCTGCCGACCTGGTCGAGGAACTGCTCGTTGGCTGTTCCGCTCAAGTAGTCGTTGAGGGCACCCTCGACGCCGGTGTTTCCCTGGTTGAGGGTGAAGTAGCCGGTGACGGGCGAATAGAGCTTGCCGTCTTCGTAGACCCGCAAGTACGAGAAGTTGTCGTCCACGGGGATCGAGTTGGCGATCTCCTCGCCGTCGACGAGGATCGACCCGCGCTGCGCCGAGAAGCTGTCGTAGAGCGTTCGCGAATTGATGTTGTTCGCCGACAGGTTGTCTGCCTGGAACACCTGGATGACACTCGTCGAGGCGAACAGGGCGAAGAACATCAGCAGCATCACGATGCTGACCCGCTTGAGTTCTTTACTCATGGGTCGACCACCAGCCTCGGTTGGTTGCGGACGGTGTCTGACAGGCGAAGCAACAATGCCGCGATGATCCAGTTGGCTACCAGGGATGACCCGCCGGCCGCGAGGAACGGGGTTGTGAGTCCGGTGAGCGGGATGACGCGAGTCACGCCGCCGATGACGATGAAAACCTGCAGGCCGATGACGAAGGCCAGGCCGACACCGAGCAGGCGGCCGAAGTCGTCCTGGCCGGCGAACCCGATCCGGAATCCGCGCGACACGAAGAGCAGGTAGAGGGCGAGGATTGCGAAGATGCCGACGAGGCCGAGCTCTTCGCCGAGGGACGCGATGATGTAGTCGCTGTTGGCGAGCGGCGTGATGCCGGGGCGGCCCTGGCCGAGGCCCGTGCCGATGAGGCCACCGTGCGCGAGCCCGAACAGGCCCTGCACGAGCTGGTAGCTTCCGCCATCCGCGCCGATGATCGCCGGGTTGAACGCGTCGAGCCAGGCGCTGAAGCGGCCGTTGACGTAGGTGAGCACCTGGCTGGCGACGATCGCACCGCCGAAGAAGAGCGAGAGTCCGAGCACGATCCAGCTCGCCCGCCCGGTCGACACGTAGATCATCACCAGGAACAGGCCGAAGTAGAGCAGTGAGGTTCCGAGGTCGCGCTGGAAGACGAGCACGCCCATCGACGCGAAAAAGACGATGAGGATGGGGCCGAGGTCGCGCGCCCTCGGGAACTTCATGCCGAGCACCTTGGTGCCGACCATCGAGAGCGAGTCGCGGGCGCTGACGAGGTAGCCGGCGAAGAAGACGGCGAGGGCGATCTTGGCGAGTTCACCCGGCTGGAACGTGAGCGGGCCGAGGTTGATCCAGATCTGCGCGCCGAAACGGTTGAGCCCGAGGCCGGGAACAAGGGGGAGCAGCAGCAGGATGACACCGGTGAACATGGCGATGAAGCGGTAACGCTGCAGTGTGCGGTGATTGCGCACTACGACGATGACGACGATGGCCAGCGCGATGGCGATGGCGGTCCAGACGATCTGGCGGATGCCGGCGCTCTCCCAGCCGGTCGCCCCGCTCGAGAGGTCGAGGCGGTAGATCATCGCGACGCCGAGGCCGTTGAGCACGGTGATGATCGGCAGGATGAACGGGTCGGCGTCGCGGGCGACGAGTCGCATGGCGAAGTGCATCGCGAACACGAGGATCGTCAGGCCGAGCCCGAGGGTGAGGATGCTCGAATCGATTGCGCCGTTGACCCCGAGCTGCACCAGGGTGATGGCTGCGAGGTTGATGACGCACGCGAAAGCGAGCAGCAGGAACTCGAGGTTGCGCATCTTCGCCGGCGTGCGCAGTCGCAGGCTGATCTTTCCGGTGAACGTGGGAACAGCGCCCGCCGGGGCTGACTGGACCGGGTTGACCTCGGTGGCTGCGTTATTCGACGACGGCTGCATCGTCTAACAGGCTCACTATGCGCTCGGCATCCGCCAGATCGTCAGCGGTGATGGTCGCTTCGATGCTGCGGCGCGAGAAACTGGACAGGTCGGAGAGGGCGATATCGGTCTGCCGGTAGACGTCAGACAGGGTGATCGGGCCGAGATCTTGCTGCACGCCCTTGAAAATCGCGACGTTGCCGTCTTTGGCCCCGACGTAGTAGCGCGATTGGGTCCACTCGTACGCCGTGACGAGTGCGGTGACGATGGCCGCGACGATGAGGATGATGCCGACGAGCCAGAAGATGCGGCGGCGCTTGGCGCGGCGGCGGTCTTCGCGGATGAGTTCATCGAGGTAGTCGTCGGACTCCGGCTCGAAGTGGCTGTCATCGGGCTTGGTCGCCTTGAGCGGGTGCAGTAGAAGAGTGGGAAGGCGCACGCCGCCCTTGCGGGCGGTATCTCCTTCGAAGACCAGGGGTGCGGACGCCGACCCTACGATGACCGGCGGAGTGTGCGCCGCGCTTCCGCTGCCATCGATATCGAGGATGACCACGGTGACGTTGTCGGGTGCACCCTGGTCGAGGCTGTCCTTGACCAGACGCTCGGCGGCATCCTGCGGCGTCTCGGAGCTGGTGAGAGCGTTCTTGATCTTCTCTTCGCTGACGTAACTGCTGAGTCCGTCGGAGCAGAGCAACCAGCGGTCGCCGGCCACGGCGTCGTGGACCGCAGTATCGATCTCCGGAGTGGCGTCGACGTCGCCGAGCACGCGCATAAGAACGGAACGGCGCGGGTGCACCGCTGCTTCCTCTTCGGTGATCCGGCCGCTGTCGACGAGGCGCTGGACAAAAGTGTGGTCGGCCGTGATCTGGGCGAGTTCGCCGTCTCGCAGCCGGTAGATGCGGGAATCGCCGATGTGCGCGAGTGCGAGCTTGTCGCCGACGAGGATGAGTCCGCTCACCGTGGTGCCCATGCCGGTCAGCTCAGAGTGATCGAACACCGTTTCAGCGAGTTGCGAGTTCGCGGCGACGAGAGCGGCGTGCAGGGCGAATTCCGCATCCGCGCCGGATTCATACTCGCGGTCGGTCTCGATGATGCGCTTGACGGCGATCGCGGACGCGACGTCGCCGCCCGCGTGACCACCCATTCCGTCGGCGACGACGAACAGGTTCGATCCGGCGTAGCCGCTGTCCTGGTTGTTCGCACGGATTTTTCCGACGTGCGAGACGGCCGCGCTCTTACCCGTTATGGCCATTCACCTACCGCCGAAGCTCGAAGCTGGTCGTGCCGATCTTTACCGGTGTGTTCAGGGGCACCTGGGTCGGCACGGTCACTCGCTTGCCATCGAGGAACGTGCCGTTGGTCGAGTCTAGGTCCTGGATTACCCAGCCTTCGTCCCACAGCAACAGTCGCGCATGGTGAGTCGAGGTGTAGTCGTCGCGGATGACCAGGCCGGATTCGCTCGCGCGCCCGATGGTCACCTGCTCGCCCTGCAGGGTTATTTCGAGACCTTCTTTGGCGCCGCCGGTGATGACGAGGCGGGATGCGGAGGTCGAGGATCCGTGCTGGGCGGGGGCCGACGAGAACGGGTCGGTCGGCAGGTCGAAGACCGGGGCGGGCGCCGCCGGAGCGCTGGGTGCGTAGACGGGAGCAGCGGCCGGGGCGTCGTTTGCTGCCTGCTTGCGCACGCGCTGCCCGAACAGGTCGGTGCGCAGCGCGTAGACCACGGCGAAAACGAAGGCCCACATGAGACCGAGGAATCCGAACCGCAGGATAAGCAGTGTGAGTTCACTCACCGTTGGCTCCCATCGGCGCGGAGGTCGGCGAGATTGGGGCCGGTGGACTGGGCGACGACGCGGAACACGATGTGGGTGCGGCCGATGTCGATGACCGAATCGGGAGCGAGCGGCGCCTTCGCCACCTTTGCCCCATTGAGCAGCGAGCCGTTGGTCGACCCGAGGTCGTTGACCTGGCCGTGCTTGCCGTCCCAGAGCACCTCGACGTGTTTGCGCGAGATGCTGGAATCGTCGACGGTGATGTCGGCATCCGACCCGCGCCCGATAACAGTGCGGGATTTCATGATCGGATACCGCTTACCCGAGATGTCGAGCACGGGTACCCAGGCGACGGTTCCCTTGACGTTGACCGATTCGATCTCGATCATGCCCTTGCTCAGGCTGGATTCCTTCTGAAGGGTGATCGATACCGGGCCGCTGAACGAGTAGTGCTGGGCTGTCGCGTGGCGCTGGACCAGCTCGGTGAGCTCATCGAGCAGCGCCGAGCCGAGGCCGTTCATGCGTTCGTAGTCGTCGGACGCGAGCTTGACCGTGAAGCGGTTCGGCACGAGTATGCGGTCGCGTGCGACGACGGCGGCCTTGGTGTCGAGTTCGCGCCGGAGGGCACTCGTGATCTCGATCGGCTGCAGACCACTCTTGAAGGTCTTGGCAAACGCACCGTTTACTGCGCGCTCAAGACCTCTTTCGAAGTTGTCCAGAAGCCCCAAGGCTCTCCCAATGCTCTCGCTCGATAGGTATTCAGTAGATGTTAGCCGTTGGCTTTGTGGCCAAACTGATCTGCCGCGCATTTACAGCGAGCGGATGACGCGGCCCTCACACTATCGGACGACAGTCGAGGGCTTGGGGCTGTGGTAATCTCGCTTGGTTGGTACGTGAGTATCGATGATTAGCGCGAGTGGCGGAATTGGTAGACGCGCACGGTTCAGGTCCGTGTGTTGGTAACGACGTGGGGGTTCAAGTCCCCCCTCGCGCACAGCAGGGACGCTTACATAACTCCCCGGTTCCGAATATGGAACTGAATTATGAAACTGAATAGCAAAGAAAAGGGCGGGCTACCGATTCGGTAGCCCGCCCTTTTCTTTGCTTCTGACTGACCTCAGCCCATTCGCTTCGAGAGTCGCTGTCCTGCGCCCTTGACCTTCGGCCCCAGCCCCAACGCCTGGCGAACCTCGTCGGTAGTTGGTTCGTAGTGCTTGATGTTGTAGATCGTGCGCGCTCTTCCACTTGCTTTAGTTGCAGCCTTCTTGCGTGTGGTCACGGGTTTAGTCGCCTGATCCTTTCTGAATGACTCGATGGCTCGGAAGTTGTTGCTAACGACGAGGAACGTGATGAGAAACGCTTGTGCTGTGAGCCCCCGCACCAGACGAAGGCCGGCATCGCCCATTCCTTCTTTACCAGGGGTCTTGATGTAGCGGTTCTTTCCTTCGACTCCGTTGCGTTCGAAGCTGTACTTGTCACGCCATTCCTTCGACATGTACTGGATCGGCTGCAGCCAGCGCGACTCATCGATCAGTTCCATTGTCGTGACTTGCTGCACGCAGACGTCGTCGGGGTGCTTCGGCCCGTTGAGGATTACAACCTTTTTCTCGTCGACCTGTACGTCATCACGCTTCTTTAGAGGGCAGATGGCTGTGGGAGATATTCCAGCAGCTGGGCACATCATTTTGACCGCCCCGTTTTCGTCCGCTGCTTGCTTAACTCGGAAGTGGTACTTCTTGGCCTCTGCGAGCTGCTTGTCGTAGTTGTCCATGACCTGTTCTCGAAGATCCGGGTTGACTATGCCCGTCTCGTCTTCCACCTGGGATAGCCGCTTCAGGATGTCGACGTGGTCGACATTCAGCGTCTGCAGTTTCTTCGGCATCATCGGGCACACGTAGGCTCCGTCGACGATGAGCGCTCCACGCTGTCCTCCCATAACGCCCAGTCTGGGTCGCTGGTAGTCAGTGAGGATTGTGTAGCCAAGCGCGGTAACGGGGAAGTAGTAGTTCTCGGGAACGAAGTTGGCTGCGTACTCTTTGTCGGTCGTTACTCGCCCTGTTTTGTAGCCAGCCTCTTTCAGCCGGATGAGCATTCTGACTGCCTCTTGGGCAACTTCCTTATTCGGCGTGCTCACTGACATTCCTGCGATCAGGTTTGGGTGTGGGGATGGCGCACGTGGCTCTTCGGGAACCATCACGGCGAAGTTGACCTTGTACCCAAACGTTGCTTCCCCCTTGTGTTCGGCATCTTCCTGGCCTCGCCGGCCCGGATCCTTGACCGCCCAACCAGCGTCCATCTCCATCACGAGCGAGTCAGCTCCGGGAGTTGTTCGTTCTTTCTTCGACGGTCCCCGGGAACTCGCTGCTTCCACAGTCGTCTGGTCGATCGAAACGCTGCCGCCCCATTGATCAAGCTGCGCCGGATCTACAAGACGCATCGTTGCCTCGGTGAATGCGAAGGCGAAGTCGTCCTTGTTGCGCCTCTTGTTCGTAAGGTTCCAGGCTTTAGAGTTTCTCTTCCGCTTGTCCTCTTCGTGCATTCGCTCGGCAAGGTTCATCAGCCGCCGCGGCGCCGGGTAGGCGTCCATAGTGTCGAGCAGAGAATGAAGGGCACGATCGGTCCGACCGACCCATGCCAACGTCATCTTTGTCAGTCTTTCGTCTTCAGTGTCTGTCTCGTTGACCTTCACCGTGATGGGCCTGAGATTCAAGTGTGCTCGTGCCTGATCGGTGAGCCGCATCTGGAAGACCCGGGCGAGGGTTCTCACCCAAAGTTCCGAATGCTCGCGTGCCAGCAAGAACATGCCGATCAGGATGTGCTCGTCGGTGAGTCCGACGGTTGCCGGCCGTCCGCCTGGTCGGTACTGACCGTGCGCTTTGAGCACTGCCAGGTTCTCCGCTCTCCATTCGGCGATTTTCTCGACCATGCCGGTCGACCGGACAAAGAGCTGCGCGTACTCCACTTGAGCGAAGGTGAAGGGAGCGACGTGACCAGACTGAGCAACCTCCGGGTTGTCCTTCTCCAGCGCTGCCATTCGTCCGTAGCCGGCAAAGACTCCCGACAGTGGGTCGTTTCCGTCTACCTCGGTCACAGTCCGGCCTGCTCTCCGGTGAGGATGCGGGCCGCATCCGGGTTTGCGTTCACAAAATTCATGTACCGCGTGAGGCTATGGGTCGATTTCAAGCCGGCGGCTGCGAGGAACTCCTTTAGCGGTATTGGTGTGTTCAGGTGTCTGACAAGCCATGTCGAGCGCAGTCGAAGGGTGTTGGGCTTCTGCGGGGACCGCTGGTTCATGAACGCCTGGCCCACTTCAGTGCAGCTACGCGTGTGCAGACTGAAGAGGTGTTCGTTGATTTCGTACTCCTCGATCAGAGAGTGCAGGACCTCGGCTTCATCGTGGAACATTGGGACAGTTCGGGCGTTGCCGCCGCGGATGTGAAGGATGGTCGTGGAGCCATCGATCTCGACGTCGTCCGTCTGGAGCTCCGACATTTCGGATGATTCGAGCCCGGCCCCGCGCCCGAGGGCGATGAACATTTGCGCATCGCGTCGTCGCCACGTCTGGCGGAGCCCGCGGGCCCAGCTGTCCTGTCCTGCGAACTCGGTCGAGGAGTACGGTTGCGCGACCGGCGCGGCGCCCCTATTCGATGCTGGTGTGAAGTCTCTTGTCCGATTCACAGCAGCAGCTACAGCGCGCAGCCGTTGTTCCGACCGTCGGTTAGCTGGGCTCGGAGTGGAGAAGCGGATAGCCGCATACCGCGCTATGAGTGAATCGTCGAAGGTCGCGAGTTCGGCCTCGAACCCGCAATCAACGGTGGCCCAGTCCATGTAGTTCCTTACCTGGCGGAGGGTGTTGATGGTGTTGCCGCCGTTGATTGGCTGAGTCATGCGCACGGCGTCTCGGACGACGTCGGCGATCACGGCCCACGCTGTGGCACTGCTCTTATAAGGCTTGTAGTTGTCGATGATCATGTCGATTTCTCGCTTCAGACTTCCCACATCTGTGTTATGGTGATTAGAATCACCACTATGAACGGGTTCGACAGGATTTGGCAACCCCGTAAATTCGGCGACCTCGCCGCGCTCCTCTACGCTGGCGTCATGGCGCGCACTCGGAGGAATCTCCCCGTTGAGCTCGCGCCTGCGCCCTGGCCCGAGGTAGAGGCGACCGCCGACGCTGAGGTCGCTCGCCGGTTCGTCGTCAACATCAACGAGCAGATCGACGGCCGCAGCATCCGTAGCATCGCCGCTCTCGCTGGCATCCACCACACCACCCTGCTGCAGGTGTTGAGTGGTCGGGCTTGGCCGGACCTGGAGACGATTGCCAAGATCGAGCGTGCTCTCGACGCTGATCTCTGGCCCGGACGGATTGATTAGGTAGTTCTCTTCGCTATTCACAAGAGCCTTGTGAGCGGCACGATTATGGAACTGCGTTTCGTCGCCTCACATCTGCCCCAAAGGGGATGTTGGAAGCGCGAAATTCCTTCCAACTGCCCTTTTGGGCACACTCGTAGATAAGCTGCCCTCATGACAAGCCCTCGGTTCGAGCCACGTTCTTTCTGTGTCGTGCCGGAGCACTTCGGTCGCTTTCCCACCGACTGGAAGAAGGTCGTGCATACGAATGAGCAAGCGAAAGACCAGCTGGGCGCGGCCCGTGTACAGCACCAGGTGGCGTGGCGGATTCGCCGTGCGATCACAGCGAGTTCGCATAAAACGATTGAGAACTACGCCAGGGCAATAGGCGCCGACCCGAGCCGGATGGGCAGAATGCTCCGCGGCACCATCGTGATGCGTGTCGAAGACATGATCAGCGCAGAACGCCACCTCGGCATCTCCATCTGGGCGCCCTCACTCACCGCGGCTGACGATAGTGCGCCAGCGATTCAGGATGAGTTGGACAGTGTCCCGGCGAGCCTCAAGGACTGAAACGCCTCATCGGGATCCGGCTCGTCGACAAACTGCATGAAACGCGTCATTGCCTCCAACGACTCCACACCAGCAGCCTTCATGAGCGGTGCCATCGGAGTGCCAGCATTCAGATGCCGAACAATCCACGTGGCCCGGAGGCGTTGCGTCTGCGGGGCGTGCTCGGAAGTGTGGCCCTTCGAGACGAAGTTCGACACCAGGTTCGGGTAATGCGCGACGTGATTGGGGCGAAAGAGAAACACGTCGGGCCCAAGTTCCGCTGCTCGATCAGCGATCCCCGACTCCCACTCTTCAACCACGGGAACCACCCGGGCTCGTTCTCCCCGGACCTCAATCGCGACACCGGGTGCTGAAGTGTGGACGTCGCCGGCAACACAGTTCCCGATCTCGCTCGCACTGAGACCCGCGCCCAGCCCCAAATGAATGAGGATGTGCGCGTCGGCGTTGCGGCCGGGAGTCCGCTGCGCGGCGGCCCAGCTGAACATCTTCACAATCTCGCGGTAGCTGTAGGGAGCTGAAGGGTTCGAGCGCGACAAAGCCGTCATCCGCACCTGGGCAAGGTCTGGCTCCAACAACAACTCGGCCACTCGCAACAGCTGCGACCTCATGTTGCCGCGAACGCCGGCCGCCAGGTCCGTGCAGCCAAAACGGATGAATCGGTCGAGGACGTCGCGCCGGAACAGCAGGTCTTCTTCGAGGTCGATGAAAACGCGGGTCAGGGCCCACTCCGTGAGACGAGTCAGAGCAAAGCCCAGCTCGGTCGAGCTGTACGGTGTCCTCCCGTCGACACGGGTGAGGACCGAGACGATGAACGGCCGGGCTTCAAACCAGGCAGGAGTCAGGACGCGCGGTTCGTATCTGGCCGGATCGGCTGACATGTGGTGATTCTAATCAGCGCGCTTCCAAACCCGCAAGCTCCACCCGCCAGCCCAACGCAACAAGGCGAGCGGCGACCTTCAACGGGGCATTGCTCGTAATCGATCGCACCGCGATGGCCTCCGAGTGCATGCGCGGTGCGATTGAGAGAGTGTCCACGCAGTCAGCTTCCATCGCCAGGCGCTGCCTCAACCGATCGAAGTACAGACGCTAGCTCGCAGCTCATGCCTCGATGCTGGAAGGGGATCGTAGGCACTGCAGTGATCACGATCTCGGTCACGTCGGCTGCATCGAGCGCCCAGACAACCAGTCGGTCGATTGTCGACTCTTTGGCTCCGATGGCGACCGACCTGTCCCAGACATGGCAGGTCCCTTCTTCCCAACGGTCAGCTGCAATGTCAAGCAACGCTGCGGCTACCACTGGTGGCTCTCGTCGGCCCAGGGCGATCTGAAGCTCGGTCCCGAAATGACTGACTAGCTCTCGGTGGTGCGGGAACTCTGGCTGGTCGAGGCAAGCGCGGATCGCTGTGGCGTAATCGCCGACTGTGGCCACGTCGAGAAACTCTTGAGTCGGGTCTTCGAGCAGGGCATCCAACCGGAGTCGGTCGATGAGGGCGACAGCGGCGAGGGCTTGGACTGTTGTGGTCATCTGCTTCCTTTCATTTTCGATACGACTGTGCGCGGCGAAGAGCGGAAGACGACCCCATTGGGTCACACCATCTATGAGAAGATTCCTCACCGAACAAAGGAGTCGATGTGAGTGAAGAGAAGTCGAAGACGACAAGGCAATTCATCACAGATGGATCAGCGGGTATGTCCACGCTGCAGAAGAACATGCTTGCGGCTCTATCAGGCCTCCGAAAAGACGAAACGTTGCAGGACTACGCCGGACGGCGAGACGAAGTCGTGGCAGAGCTCGTTGCGGCAATCTCTGAGGCAATCGAAGGAGCAGATGCTTTCGACGTCATCGACCTGATGAGGCAGCGAGAGGTGATGGCGAAACGCGCAGGATATGACGAGCCGAAGTTCGAGGGCACTCCGGTCGCGGTCGAAATAGTCGCCGCGGTAGCACTAGCGCGCGGTGCCCGGGCACCGATCACCGCAGGTCCATCCGACACCGCGCAGAAGAGCATCGAGATACTTCACAACTCGGCCGCCGAAACCCTTTTTGTGGGCGGGTTCGCTTTCCTGTTGGAGGCAGAGTCCTCGCCTGACCAGCTCTCGAAGCTCATCGCCGAATATCGAGGCTCGCTCCTGCAGGTCCGGAACAAACAATACGAAGAATTTCACGATCGGCTCAACGAAGAACTGTTCTCCGGCACACCGGAATTGGAAGAAGCCCTGGGGTTCACGTTCGAGGAATTCGTCGCGGTGCGAGCCGCGATCGATGAAAAGTACCTGACTGATCTGAGCTCAGCGATGAGTGAGCTCGCGGTGATAGCTCAAGACTGGACTGCCAATAACAAAGCCAAGCAGTCCGACGAGACGATCGAGCGTGGACGAGCCGCGGTCATGGCGGCACACATCACGCCTGGCGCCCGGGCATCGTTTACAGCGGGTGATATTGCGGTCCGGTCGGAAGTGGATGAAGCGCGAGTGACCGCAATCCTTGACACGTTCAGCGCATCCTTTTCGAAGGCTGACCCGGTTCAGGTTGTGCTCGACATCCTCGACGGCAACAACCCATTTCAGGTCGCCGCCTTGGTGAAGGACGGCGACGGCAATTACCTCCAGCTTGCGCTCCCCATCGGGACGGACTGTTTCCGGCAGGTTGCCGAACAGAAATTGAAGGGATCGCCGCAGTACCAGCCGTACAACACTCGGCGAAAAGAGGTCAGCGAGAAGCTGAGTATCGAGTACCTGGAGTCGGCACTTGGCACCCCAGTGGCCCACGCCGACCTCCACTACTTCGCACCGAAGAAGGGTGTCAACGCCTCAGAGCTAGGCCCGTCCGCCGTGAAGATCACCTCAGTGGGGCAAGACAGCGAAGCAGACGCGCTCTTCATCATCGGGGACGTCGCTATCTGCGTTGAGGTGAAAGCTTCATCGTTCACGACGCTTGCGAAACGTGGGGATGTGACCACCATCCGCCGAGACCTCAACACCACGATCGGAAGTGCCACCACCCAAGCCCACCGCCTCGAAAATCTGATCGAGGAGAATGGCGGCCTGTGGCTGGCTGACCGTACCTGGCTTGATCTCTCCGCCATTCGAGAAGTACGGTCAATCGCAATTTGTGTTGACGACCTCGGACCGCTCGGCACCGCGCTCGACGCGTTGGTGCGTGGCGAAATCATCAAGGACGAAAAGTTCCCGTGGATCGTCACGCTCTCCGACCTGTCCACGATCTCTGAAGTTGTTGATCGCGCAGCTGAGTTTCTGCTCTATCTCCGCAGAAGAACTGAGCCGTCTACATCCCGCCGATTCAGCGCCATTGACGAGTTGGACATGTTCATGTTGTTCCTCAAGGGCGGGCTCTATTTGCAGCCCGACCCGGACGCCATGTACGCGCTCTACCCGGATTCTCCGGCTCCCACCGATGCGGAAAGAGCGTTGTATGCGAAACAGGCTGACACGATTCGGGTCGACGTTCACACGGACCCGCTCGATGCATGGGTGGAAAGCCGCAACCACCCGGACGCGGAACCGAAGCCGACATTCACATCAGATCCTGGCGTCTTGGAAATCGTCGACTTCCTTGCCGATGGTCACAAACCAGGGTGGCTGAGATTCGGCGCCGATCTTCTCAACCTTGCTTCTGGGACGCAGCGGAAAGTCGTCTCCGCACTGAAGCAGGTAGCTAAGCAGACTCGACAAGACAAGCTCCATCATTCGTTCGCAATCGGTTTCGCCGGCGCGTGGGGGTTCCCCATTCTCTTCGGATACACACGAGCGAAATCGGTCCCGCTCGCTGAAGCGCTCGAAGGACTCGACGCATACATGATCGCCAAGAAGCATCAGATGAAAGCCGACAGGGCCCTCGGCATTCTGATCGATGATGGCGGCCAAATTCGTGCAGTCAGGTACGCAAACGACCCCTATGAACCTGACGCCGATCTCGACGCCCTGGTGAAGGAAATGCAGCTGATTCCACCGGGAAGAATGGGCCGTGCGCTGCCGCCCTCGGCAAAGCGTCCGACGAAACGAATGACGAAGCCCAAGAAGAAGCGGTAGTCATCCGACAATCGACGTCCGTAAACGCTCAGACCACAGGCACTCCTGGCGCGTCTAACCAAGAGATCATCCCCCGGAAACCTCTCTCAGGTTCCCACTTGTCATTTTCCACAAAATTGCGGAACGACTCGTGGAGCGTCTCGATGGCCATTCGAAGCTCCCATTCTTCGCCGAGGCCAGCCTGGACTAAGGGGTGAGCGGATCGTTGCGACTCCAGTTCCGCTAACAGTCGAACACCAGGCCGTGTCGTTGGGAGTCTCTCAGCGGCAGAAACCCGGATGTGATGGATCCCAGGGTACGTGCTCTTGGATAGGTAGTCCATGAGCTCGGAGCGCTCCGCGAGCTTGCTGTCGAGTAGTCGTTGTTCGCTGGTCTCATTCTCTTTTCCCTTCGCGTTCCGAGCTCGTGTCCGATACGTCGGCAAGCTCTCTTCTAAGTCTTGGGCTCTCGAAAAGTTCACCGGTTCGCGGAGATCCTTCAGTACGGCCGCGACAGCGAAGAGGAAGTCGAATTCTTCCCAAGCGTCGGTGTAGCGCTCGGCTCCGATCGTGAGCTCGTCTATAAAGAGAGACCGCAGCTGGTCCGCCAATGCTTGGGAAGCGCTGGCCTCATCTCGAACGACGACTGGGTGGAGATCGAAAAGAAAGCGGCGTGCTGCACTCGCGCGGGCAAAAATGTCAACGACAGTGTCAGTCCGCCCGGCGGCAATGGCCGCAGTCCCAGCTACGAACATCAACGTGCTAGCCGTTTGAAGGCGTAGGTCGGGTGTGAGTACTTCATATCCAGCCGAATCCCGTCCTCCGTACTTGGTGATCGCCGGCGCCCACCACAAGTCCGTCTCGCGGTTCCCCCAATAGGCAGCTGTCGAAATCAGTGCATGAGCGACAGCGCTTGCATCGTCTAGGTCGGCACGGGCCGCGGACGACGGTATCTCACCAGTAAGGATTTTCCGCTGCGGAGAGGTAAGCCCCCGCGAAACTCTGTCGAGCTCCCTCACAAGTGAGTCGTGAAGCTCGATCGGAACCGCACTCAGCCCCAGCAGTCGTTTAGCGGTCGCCACAGCGACAGGGACATCAAGCGGATGTCTAGCATTCGATCGGGAGTTGAGCGCTGCCACGGCGCCCCTAAGCCCCGTTATGGACTCGTTGGCGTCACCGACAACATGCTCAATCGCGTGGCGGCTCGCCAACTCCAGCGCTAGTCCCTCAAGCGGCCGAGAGTCGATCCAATAGCTGCGATACAAGTTCTTGGTGCAGCGATCGATTGCACTCCTGAGCGCGGGGTCATAGGTGGAGGACCAGCCTGCGATCAGCAAGGCGCGGTCGGGAAAGATCCTGTCCAGTAGGGCGTCGAGTTCTTCTGGGTATGTCGCCAGCTCTTCATCCGTATTGAGCATCGACGTCGGCTCCAGGTACGAGCCGTGAAGATGGACGACGAGAGCTTGAATGGTATGGAGTGGCGGTAGGCCCTCGACGTGATTGCGGTGCGCGACGACGATCGGCTCGACTCCACGAGCTCGTAACGCCGACTCCATCAGCAGGTCAAAATTCGTCGTCACAATGACGTTCAGATGACCGCTCGCAACAAGGTCGGCCAGCGCAGTGTGAGCGGGCGTCGGCACCTTCTCACCTTGTTGGCGCTCCTCTTCGGACGGCTCGAACATGGACCGAAGGAGTGATTGGCGTGAATATTCGGTTGGGGCAACTCGATTGAGTACTGCCCCATACGTTGCCGTTTCGTTGAAGGTCTTCAGATACCAGGCGAATAGGTCGTCGTCGGCGCCTTTCACTGACTCGCCTCTTGCTGTGGCGATCTGACGAATCAGCTCCACCTGTACCTCCCATGCGGACGGGACGCCAGCCGACTTCGAGACGCCAGCCCCGAGCAGCGCCACATATGCCCCGGGAGTCGATCGGAGAGTGAAGGCGAGGTCGAATACAAAGTCCATGGTCACGGGGAGATCATCGCATGGTCTGACGTTTCCTCGGGCGAGCAAAGGAGCTGTGGGGCTATCGGCAAACGGCATCCCTCTGGCAACCCGGAATTACGGTGATTAGAATCAGCATAAAGCGAGGTCTACGAGTGAACGAGGGCGGTGAGGCACGTGCAGCATGCGAGGCCCTGCCCCCTGACATTAGCGGAGCACGTCGGCTTCGTCGGCGATCTCCACGGCGATCTAGGCGCCCTTCTCGCCGCAGCTCGTTCGTTGCGTGGCCTCGGCGTGGACATCGGGATAGCTGCCGGCGACTTCGGGTTTGTGTGGCCTGGCGTGAACTACAAGCGAACGCTCGACAAGATCAGCAATCGGCTGCAGGACTTGGACTTCACGCTCTACTTCGTCGACGGGAATCACGAGTGGTTCCCCGAACTTTTCACCTATCCCGTTGGAGTAGATGGCCAACGCAGAGTCCGGGAAAACGTCATTCACCTTCCCCGCGGATATCGCACGACCCTCACCTCGGGCCGGGAGTTCGCCGCACTTGGCGGAGCCAACTCGATCGATCGCGACGAGCGACGCGAGGGCCATGACTGGTGGCCGGAGGAGACGATCAGCGAAAGCGACCTAGTCAGCCTCGGCGATGGCCCCGTTGACCTCATGGTCGGTCACGACGCGCCCTTGAGAGTGCCCTCGCTCGACTGGGCGCTCGCGGCAAACGAACTCGGTTTGTCCGAAGAGATGCAGGAGTACTCTTTCGCCGGGCGCCGGGCGCTTCATCGAGGGTTCTCGGCGCTACAACCTGAGCTGTACATCGGCGGCCACTATCACCGGTTCATCGACGAGATCGTTGACTTCGATGACTGGAGGTCCACCTTCCGCACTCGCGTCGTGCTCCTCGACCAAGCATCACAAGGCAACCAGAGCACCGCGATCGTGGATTCTTCCACTCTCGAAGTAGTCATCCTCGGGCAGAACCATCAACAGTGAGCAGAGCCGAAAGGGGCCAACTGATGTGCAAGCTACTTACCTCGATCGTTGGTGTGTCACGCCGCGAGCCCGTGTCGCTCAGCGAAGCGATAGCTGCAGCGTGCGCCGTGGTTGCAAGTGACCGACTGCAAGGCAAGACGAGCTCGCCCAAGGTGGTCGCCTTGGCGCAGCTTCGCACTCGGGGTGAGCTGCGGCGTTGAGCTCCTGCATGTCGGCGCCGAACGCTACCTTTCGGAGATGACTACAGCATCGATTGCACAGCAGGAAAAAGCAGTTGCCGAAGGCCTTGCCCTGGGGGCTACCATGCTCGACTTGCCCTCGATCGGCGGCTCAAAGCAATCGCTGGAATCAGACTTCGGTCGCGCTTGGCGTAATTGGCGGCATAGGGACCGATTCCTAGCAATCAAGGCAGGGCCGCTGCAGTACAGCATCCTTCGCGTCCTTGGAAAGAGCGCCACCAGAAGTGGCCCGCGAGTCGCCTACTGGACCGGCGACTGGCCGTTTGTTCCGGTGCTGGAGAATCCTGAATGGGGTTTCGATGGCTTGGCCGAGCACATCGATGAGGGCATCACGGCGTCTGCGTGGATGGAGCTGGTGGGGGCTTGGCAGTCCAGACCTCCCCGCTAGAAGTGGCGCCGTTACGGAGACCCCCGGTAACCGGGGCCGCATGCTTTCCCTAGAAAAGTGCCGCGCATCGATAGTCTTTAAACCAGCCCTCCATGGGCTTTGTCAGTACAGGCAGCGACAGCAAGGTGATCAGCGCGGACCCTACTGCGGAAAGGTTTGGCGCGGGCGCGGAACTGAATTGCCCGATTGTTGGGCGTACGGCATTGCGGCCGTGTCGACCTCTCCTGTGGCGGCAAGTGCTCTCGGCGATTCTGCGATCTGCGATCTGCGAGGAGAGCTTCGAGTCACCGCGGCTCATCATCTATATGCAACTTCAGCTTATACAAGGGCGAGTAGTTGCAAATCGCTGGTGTCTTGGCTGAGAAGGGTCACTGCCGTGGCCAATGAACTTAACGTCACCACGTTGTCTTGATCTTGTCCGGGAGGGGTCATCGCCCATAGGCCGTCGGCCTCAAAAAAGGAAAGCGATTGCGCGCGTGCCTCCATGGACCCCTTGGAGGAGGCGATCCCAAAACCAGTGGAGAAGAGATCAGGTTGGGCCTGTCGTTCAGGTGTCCAGGCCCACGTCGTTCCATCACCTAACTCTCGCAAGTACTTGGCTGCCCGCGATTTGAGTACTTCATCGTCTGAGACCTGGCCCAGGATGAAGCCAGCAAACGCGGTTTGAGAGTCGACTGGTTTGAACTTATTCGTCGTTGGCGCAGGAATCGTGGCCGACGGTAGTCCGAGTGCGTCTATGGTCCCGCGAGCAAACGCCTGAGACCTGATATCTCCCGCTGAGACTGCTCGCTCATTCACCGAAGTCGCGAGATCCACCATGCGAGATTTGTCTCCCTGGCTTATTTCGATTTTGTACCATGTGAGGAGTTCCGTCAGCTGGTAGAGCGTCGCGGCGTCCGCCCCTTGGGACAGTTCTTGTTCGAGGGACGCGGCCAAGAAGTCTCCAATGTCGGGCAGATCTTTTTTGCACGCGAGCAGCACGGACGCAGACTTATACATACTTGTCACGGTGGGTCCTGTGACGTTGAGCAACCAGCCCCGAGGAGTTGAGCCTCGATTCAGGGTCATGGCCACCTGCTTCACATCGATAACCAAACCGATTCGTGCTGCCAGGTATGTAATCTGTGGGTCCCCTTGAGACTTGCCGTCCAGTGAAAAATACCCTGTTAGGTCCGACCGCATGTTTTCCGCATAGTCAGACGGAAGCGCGCTCCAATATGTGTCGTGCCTGTCGTGCAGAGACCGAAGCATTCCAAGGGCCGAGAGCTGAGCCGGCCCACCGCCGAGACCATCGATAGTGTCAAACCACTTCTTGGTGATCTCGCGCGCCCGTGGAAACTGCTCGGCAAAGTCGTGAGTTTCAAGTGCGAGGCCTAAAGCGCTTAGACGCGGGAGCGCACTCTCAATAATCACCTCGAAGGATTCGTCTCCAGAGATGTTCCGCGCTTCGTGCTTCAGTTTCTCGACTACTCCTGCCGGTGCGACTTGTGAAACGTCTTTCACCGTCGACAGAGCTAGGTAGGTCGCCACTGGTGACGACGGGCCGCCAAATTCGTTTGCATACCCGTCCGGGGTCCGAAGGAAGTCCAGTTGCAACAGCTGCTGCTCTGGCGTGAGCGAGTCGCTAGCCATGGACCGCAGAAGGCCTATCCTGTCCACCGCGGACAGCCCCTCCACGGACGTTTCATCGAGACTGCCCGCGAGCTGTTTCGAAGCCCACTCCCGCAACCGTTCTCGATTCACCTGGGCCGGTGCGATGTTCAGCTCATCCGCTAGTCGGAGCGACCAGCCTGTCTGATAAATGGAGGGGTCTCCTAAGAAATTCTGCGCATCTCCATATCCGACGGGCAAGCCAGAGCGAAAAGGGTCGCGGACACTTTCAATCGTTGGCAGTGCTTGCGCGCACGCATCTTTGAGAGCAGGAGCGAGATCGTTGTCTTCAGACGAGCATGCCGATGCACCTAATACGAGCGAGATGCATATCGCGAGGGAAATGATCCGGGGCGGCATCGGCATGCTCATTCCTTCGGTGTGAGTTACTACTCGTTGGCCAGAATGAACGTGGACGATCCAAATCGAGCGGCAACCGAGGACGTCTGGCTGACGTTCATCAGAAGGCCGGAGAAGGTGTATCCGGAGTAGTTGTGTTCGTTCCGCCACGTGCTACTCACGGTGTTGCTGTAGACGATCGTCGAGTTGATGACCGACGCGCCAGCGCTTCCTCCACTTGCCCCGACACTCACACTCGTGATGCCTATGGACGTGGCCCAGATGTTGTCGGTAAGCCCTACTGAACTGGCATTGACGGGGCTTGTTCCCAGCCAGCGCCCGTAGGAGGTGCCGTTGACCTTCGCTTTCACGGACTGTGTGAAGTAGACCTTGCTGCTGTAGCCGGTTGCCAAGGTGGCCTTCTTGCCTCCCGGCGGCGTGATGCTCTTTCTTGCACTGTCTGCCAGGGTTCGCGGCGTGGTCGAGGTCCAGACAGGAATGGTCGAATCTGTGCTGACGTCACCGCTCGATTCTGTCTTCTTGGGTGGAGCCGTCACCGTTCCGTTCCCCGGAGTTGGCTCACTCTGCTCGTGAATGGCCAGTTTCCCTGGATCATCGTCTTGCTCGTCCGCGTAAGCGGGAGCCACTATGCCGAGGACTGTCATGATCGCGGCAACTCCAATAGCTGCTGCCGACTTCGTTGTTCGGTTCATTGTCGATCACTTTCTTTCAGTGGACTTTCCTAAAGCGGGACGACGAACCTTGTGGGGACGTCTATTCTTCTTTGTCTGGATGCAGAGTAAGAAGTGAAATGTGCGCGATCAGGGCGATCGACGCAACAATGAAGAGCACTTCAGCACCGCGGATGAACAGATTGTCAGCGGGGCTGGAGGTTCCTTGAGTCGCCAGCCCAACGGCCAACGAAACAAACCAAAAGATGTAGGCCGCTATGTAAATTGCTCGTAACGTACTTGCTCGTTGCTTCATTGCGGCCACCTTTGTGTGTTCAGAGATTTGTCTAAGAATGCATTACGTTACGCGAGCGGCATGACGCAGAATCTATTGCATTTTCCTCATCTATGACCAGTCCTCATTTAGGGGGACGTCAGGTTGTCAGAGGCGACAGCCGCCGAGCGCGGTCATTTCTCCACCGCCGAAGCCCACACCCAAGCCCGATGCTCAACCCCATCAGCCCCGGGCCACTTGATCGCAACAGCTCGCGGTGTCCACGCCACGGCAAGCGCGTCGACCTGGACCGGAGCTGATGGGTACCGCACCCACGCCTTGACGGCGCGTGGCTGTGGGTCCCGAGTTAGTGGGTAGATGTCGAGCTGGAGCTCCTCGTCCGTGAGGGACAGCGGTTGGCCGGAACGCATGATCTTTTCTACGACGCGGGCGTCCATGCGCCGGTCCACCGACTCTGCATAGCGCTTGTTAGTTCCCACCGGTGCCTCTCGAATAGCAGCCGGCCCAGCTGATCTGAGTCTAAGGAGTGGGAACGACTTCGTGGCAGCTTGGGCACCACCACGCGACGATGTCCTCGCCGGCTGGTTCGCAGCGGGTTAGGCAGCGTGGGCAGTTGGGGGCATCGAGTTCGTCCATGTCACTCATCATCGTGTCCTCGGACATCGGTGGAATAGTGTCCGAGGGTTCTGGAAATCAGTTCTTCCAGCTCGACAGTTCCAGCGACGTATTGATGGATATTCGCCAGCTGCCAGTCACTTACAGTCAGCCCCGCCATCTCAAGGCTGTGTATGGAGTCATCTGCCATTTCACGACGTTGAAGTCGCTCGTCGGACAAGTCGCCATTGGCGCCATGTTCTTCGGCCACGTCACAGACCTCCTACGAGGAGTCGATAATCGCGTCTGATAGTCATCCCTTCGGCGGGAACGGATCCTTCTTGCCGACCGTGTCGGTGTTGCGAATCTGATTGTTGTCTTTGCGGTGATCGCGTACCTCGCCGCCGCCGCTTTTCTCCGCAAGCGCTCGGGCGGCATCGTGCACCTCCGCTTGCGTTGCGCCTCGCACCGATGCACGCGATGCGCCCTCTTTCTTCGCGCCCCAGTCGCCTTTGTCTTTGTCGTATTGCACGTCGTAGTCAGCCACGCTGCCGTCTCCTTTGCCAGTTTCGATGGCTCAACGTACTCCGTCGATCTAGTGCGGCGGAAGCCCTCTCTAGAGGTCTCACCGCGTCGGTAGAAATGAGCTACAAATGATTGCCTTACGCGGCGATCACCCAACGCGGTCGAGTTTTCTTTCCGAGATTTCATAGGTCTCATCAGCCAGCTTCTCGACGTCGCCCTGAATGTGGCTCGTGAAGATGACGGTCTTACCCGCATCCTGCGCGACCGCGAGAAGGCCCGCTACCTGCGCTGAACTAGCGCGATCGAGTCCGTTGGAGGGCTCATCGAGAAGCAGCACCCGCTGAACTTCCATGATTGCCTGCGCGATGCCAAATTCTTGCTTCATCCCGAGCGAGTAGTTGCGTACACGCTGCTTGGCTTTCGGTTCCAGCCCAACAGCCTCCGTAGCGCGAGTGATCTCGTCAGGACCGGCCACTCTACGAATTTCTGCCAACCGTTCGAGGTTGGCAAACCCGGTGGCGAAGGAGAGGCGGCACAGCCCGGGCTAGGGCACTTCATGAGAGAAAATCGCTGAAACCCCGTCATGTAGTGAGAAGATGTCGCAATGGCCACATCCTTCTTGATTGAGCTGCCCAAACCGGTTGCGATCGTCGTCCCGGATACGGAAGGTGAGGTTGATGGTGAAAACGCGTTACCAGTTCTCACCAAGCTGGCAAGCGAGCTCTCGGCATACATTTCCAGCTCTATTGCTCAGTTCGAGCGATTGGCAGTGTTCCGCGAGCTGAGTTTTCAAGTTGCTTACGGGCTCCCTGGCGCTAACCCGGAAGTCGCAAATTACGATAGGCCTTCCGACCGTCCGGGTCGCTTTGGTCTTTCGGCTTCTGTTGTCGGCATCGCAGCGCGATTCGTGCTGGAGCGCGCGGTGATCGTAGGTCGATTCGGAGATCGGGAACCCGCTGCTACTGACATCGCGGCACTCGTGCTGACATCTGCGGCACAGATGCAGGTGGACGCCGGACGCGAACTGGCTGAACTCTCCCTTGGCGGGAAAGAACCCAGGATGGGACGGATTTCGATTCGCAAGGCGGGCACGTCCGTACTGATGGCGTATCACGCTGAGCAGTTCGATTTTGTCGGATACCAACGGATGCGGGAGAGCAGGCTGGTGGATTCAGATCCCCTAGACAACGCTAGCCTCCAGGCTTTCGCGGGTGAAATTCCGGACGAGTTCAGGGAAATATCCGGGGGCATGGTCAGCGACCTGGGGTTCGGACTTGATGACCTACTCGATGTGATCTCACTCGGGTATCGAATAAATGTCCAGCAAGAGTCCCAGTTCGTAGCGCTCGACATCGAATACTTTCGCTCATTCGGCGCGGTTTCGCCGCGCACAGCCGCCGCGCTCGATTACCTCACATTCTCGTCCGAGCACCTCACCGTGGGGGACCTGCGGCCGTCCTCCACGCGGCATCAAAAGCGGCGAATCGTGACGCACCCCTTCATCGTTCACGATGACATTCTTGTCCTGAATAGGGAGCTGCTCTTCGAGGCACTCAACCGCTGGTGGCGCTACCTCGTCAACGGCGATTGGCCGGTTCCCGCCCGGACACGCGAGGGTTGGCCGACGCTGAATGCGGCTATAACAGCACGGCGCAATGCGCGTGGGACTGAGGCGTTTGAGCCATTTGTCGAAGCTGAACTGGATCGGATCGGGTTGCCTTGGGGTTTCACAAGCGGCGCCAATCGCAAGATCGGTGAAGCACTAATCACTGGCGAAATCGACGCGCTCGTGGTCGATGCGAAGAGTGGAGTGCTGTGGGTTGTGGAGGCCAAGGACATTACCTCGGATCAGAACCTGCGCTCACTTCAGACAGAACTGAGGAACATGACGAACCACTATTTGCCTCAGGTAACCCGCTCGGCAAGTCAGATCCAATCTGATCCGAGGGCCGTAGTCAAGCACGCGCTACAAGGGTGGGCGCAGCGAGGCAAAGTCGATGCTGACCAACTGCGCGATGCTCAGCTAGAGACACAGCAAGTGGAGGTATGGAAGGTGCGTCCGCTCATCGTCGTAAGAGATCGCAGCGCAGCGGAGTTTCTAGTCGACAGCAGATTAACTATTTCTACCGTCGCGGATCTCCGCTCGAATTTGCTGGATAAATAGCTCAGGGATATGCCCAAAGGAACCTCCGTTGTTAGCGCGCCCGCAGTTCTACGGATCGAATGACTTCTGCTTCTTCTAGAGACATGCCGCCTAGGACACTGATTAGGCCCGAGCCTTCCGCCAGCATTCTTCGACCCGTCGAGCGCGTTCTCGCCGGGTGTCGAGTGGCGGCCGAAAACATAGGGCCATCGAGCGCACTGGTCGACCTTCGCGCTCGAACGAGTCAGCGTGGGTTTTAGTACGGCCAACCATCCCAAGCGCCGAGAACTACGTCGACTGCATTCGCAACAGAAAACTGAGCGTCGGAACGCTTCATATACGTCAGCCCGCGATTTAGCGGTGTGCTCACCGTTCGTCAGCTTGCCTTCCGTTCATGTAAAGCCCTCGCATGGGGACGAAGTGGCAGACGCTGGCTAGCATTAGTACGTGATTACCCGTCAAGAGGTGTACCAGGAGAAGTTCAACCCGGCGCCGAGCCTTCCTTTCAACCTGCGGATTCTGGACTTCCAGTCCGCCATGCAGGACGTATACGACTTCTTCTTCGACGTGAACAAACACCTACGTGAGAAGAAGCTTTCGCGGCTGGACGACATGCTTCGGCCGGCGATCCTCTCCGGCACGATCTCCGACATGCTGACCGAGTCGCTCGCCAACCATTCCCGATCCTTGACCGTGAACGGGTACTTCAACGGGCATCCCGATCTTCTCGTCCGAGGCGTCTACCCCAACGACAAGGTGAAGTCCGGCGAGCAGGGCGTAGAAATCAAGACCACAAAGAAGCCCGGCGGCGCAGTAGACACTCATGGTGGTCGTAACCAGTGGATGTGCGTGTTCGTCTACAAGACTGATACCGAGACGGAGCCCGCCGAAGCCCGAGTGCCACTGCTGTTCACCGAGCTATATCTTGGCGAGGTGACACCGGACGATTTCAGGCGCAACGAACGGGGTGAACTCGGTACCCGCACATCTACTTTGGACCGAGACGGGATCGCGAAGCTACGACGGGGGTGGCTATACCTCGACCGCTAGCTGTTTGTCGGGCAACGCCGCTAACGCCGGTATGGACTTCTTCGCGAGCTCAAGGTACTTCTCGTCCATTTCCACACCGACAGATCGGTATCCCACCGCTTCCGCAGCGGCCAGCGTCGAGCCAGAGCCGGCGAAAGGGTCCAGAATGACGCCGGTTCCCATGGGAAGGATCGCACGCACGATTTGTCGAAGGAATGCCTGCGGCTTTAACGATGGGTGGTTGGCGATCTGACGTTCTTTAGCGTGAGTGGGGCTTGAGCGAACGACGTCCCCAAAGGGTTGAGCGTCGGAGATTCGCCGAAGTCCTCCGGTGCCGTATTGCCTCAGATTCTGCGCGACTGTGCCGACTACAGGCTTTCGAAAGAGCAGCCACGGCTCCCACTGGGAGCGAGGCATGACACTTACGTCGGGGAACTCTTCGTGTGCGTTTTTTGGGCGGTCGCCACCGCGCATCGTGGAGACGAGGCGGACAATCTCACCCCGGCGTTCGAATCCGGCACGGTCCAGTGCGTAAGAGACGAGATGGCTTACGAGCGGGTTCGCCGCAACCATGACGTGTGCTCCTGGGACAAGTACGGGTAGAAGCAATTCACCGAAGTTAGCGAAAAACCGTTCGATTTCGACCAGTTCCACACTCGACAGAGTGGTGAAGCGCGGTACTGGAGACCTTGCGTGTCCGTCAAACGATGGCGGTATCCGCCAATTCCCACCCCGACCCGCGCGAAGCTTCGCCTGTTCGAGCGGCGAGTACTCCACCAGACCGTACGGCGGGTCGGTCACGACGCCATGGATCGATTCGCTCGGCTGAGAACGAAGCCATTCGAGTGAGTCGCCGTGGAAGAGACGAGCCTTGCCGTGAGTGAAGGCGGGCGTCTGAGTGTGAGAATCCATGCTCGATTGATGCGCGGCAGACCCCGCGACCTTGTAATGACCTCGGCTGACTCGTTCGAACGAGCCGGGAGTATGGGCTTGCAGGTAAGAACGTATTGATGAGGGTGCGGCTGCGTACCCGTATTGGGCTTCGATGCGTTCAGCAATCTCGCCGATGCTGGCGCCAGCCATGCCCTGCTTGTTGAGGTAGTCAAGAATGCCGTCTCGTACCTGCCCTGGTTGAAATCTAGTCACTGCCCCACCTTTGACGTCTAGACGTCATTCTACGAGGCTCCAACGACATTCGGTTTCACCCCTCGCTTTACAACGACTTTCACCGCCTCGACCTCTAGCTGACGCGCCTAGAACTAGCCGCTCAAATAGAGCAGGCCGGTCGAAAACCTTCAGCACCGTGTGAGTCTTAGGCATCCTTCACAGGAGTAACCCGTTCCTCGAATATCCTCTCTTCTAATTCGGAAGGTGCCAGGTGATCTCCTGTTCGCTCAGCTCAGCTCTATAGAGGGCTATTGCGTGGCTCTCCGGCCTCTCTCGCGTAGTAGGCGTGAGCAAATAGGCAACCATGACCGCGGTGAGGTCGGGCACGTTGACGAGGTCTTCGAAGATGCCATGAGGGAGTCGACACGGCCCTCGTACACCGCGCGGTCTCTCGCCTCGACAGCCAGCTCCACTTCGCCGGCCCGAAAACCGGGCACATCGTCATCGTTACTGCGTCTGATACGCCGCCGGCCTGGACAAGGGCCCCGTCCGGTCTGAGCCCTTGGGCCAGCATGTCGCAGCGCATGAATTCGAGTGGTCGCACAATCCGGTAGACCGCCATGAACCGTAGTTCCGAGCGTGTCCGGCACCGGCGTCTCAGGTCCATTCCGCGATCGCTAGCCGCTCGCCGTGCTAAGCGCGAGAAGTGCCAGGGATCAGGAGTACGTCTTCCAGGCGCGCGTGGCATGAGGAATCGGTACTGGGAGGGATTTCGACAGCGATCACTCTTGGCCCGGCACCGCGAGCCCCGCGGAGCCTGCATTGATTCCCCGACGCTTTCAGGCTCATTGCATTCATGACCTTGGCAGGCATGCGTCCCTTGGCAGGGAAAATCGCGTGTACATCATCGGCGCCCTTCAGTTTCTGTTCGGCCAGAAGGGATTCCGCTCCGCTGCTGAACGCCATCGAGAGAGCCGGCCAGAAGTGCCGAGCTGCACCCTTTGGGACCAGCAGGGAGGCGGGACGCCTTCGTATGCGCTACCTGTCTGAGGTGGCCGTTCCACGAAGTCGAGCGGAAGCATTCAGGCTCCGACGAAGTGCACGAAAAATGCTAGCCGCCGTGTTCCGTCGCGGTCATCTACGCGCCGTCGACAGTTCGTGCAAGGTAGCTGGAGAGCGCCGTGTGTCGTGCTGCGCGTCGGGCCTTGTCGTTCGCTCCCTTGATGACAGCCCGCAGGTACGATTTCGCCTCGGTGGACGAACGCGTGAGATCGGGATCGGCAAAGAGGCGGTCGACCTCAGCCCCGAACTCGTGGGTGGCACTCGCCAGTCCCGACTTATCGATTCTTGCCAGCTGCCCGGACTCGCTAAGGGTGGCGAGCACCACGAACAGAGTGTAAAAGTCGGTCTTGTTGTTCCACCGGCTCTGTCTGAGATCGACGAAAAACTCTTCCACTTCGGACACGACTCGCGCGAAGGTTCGTCTCGCGCCGCGCTCGGCCGGGAAGTCTCCTTCGAGGTCTTCATACTGCTGGTAGTAGTTGTCGATAATCTTTGGCGTCCCGCCTTGAGGGCCGTGCATTATTCCGATAAGAAGTTCGGCAACAAACTCGACATCGTTCATGCGACGGATGGCGGCTGCGGTGATGATTCGGTTCTCAGCGAGGAAGTCGCCGTGCTCATCGGCGAGTTTGGTCGCAAGTTCCGCGAAGGGCCCTCCGTAGGTGGCGTTGCGAATTTCTTGCGGGTTCAAGACGGTGGTGAAGCGATTTATGCGGCGGAACATGTCTTTCAGATCGTCGTCACTGTTGGTTTCGAGATTGCGAACTGCCAGTGCGTAGTCGTAGAAGGCGATCTTCTCGTGAGGTTCGAGTTCCGCGAAGGTCAATCCGTACCAAGGGGAGCTGGGGGGTAGCTTGTCGAGCGCGAACTTGTCGTACTCAAGCTGGTCAACATCGGCGTCGGCTCCGACGAACTGCAGCAGCGTCCGGATGCGTTGCTGGCCATCAACCACCGCATACTCCGACTTGCCGTCCTGGTCCGTAGTGCGCTGGATGAAGAGTTCAGGGATCGGAACTTTCTTAAGGACCGACTCAACCAGCCAGCACTTTTGGCGCGCCATCCAAACCGCTTTACGCTGGTACGCGGGCTTGAGGATGAGGGTGTTGTCCGCATAACGGTCCCGAAACCATGCGACAGTCTGAATCGTGCTGCTGAATTCCACTAGTCTGTATCTCCTTCAGTGAGGCGTTGCTTCAAACGTCGCAACCCGTCGACGTGGTACTCGATGAGGTGGGCTTCGTCTCGGTAAAGGCGAGCATGGTTATCTCTAGCCGCAAGTTCAGTATCGGGGAACGTCTTCCCGAGGGAGCGAAACGTCTCGAACACTCGCAGCCTGATCTTCGCCAAGTCTCTCAGCAGTTCCGGGCGGTTGATGCCCGTGAAGCGAGCGTTCTTCTCGGAGAACCATCCCCAGAACATCTCGCGCTGACGCGCGACGAACCACTTGGTGTCCGAGTCGGGAAACACTGGCTTGTGGACGTGCCCCCAGCCGAGCAAAGTCATCCAGGCGGCATCGAATAATCTCGGCGACACGACTGCAAAGTCGAGGTCAGAGTCGCTGTGGAAGGCTCGGGGGAAGTTGTCCGGCGCGATGCTAAAACCCATGCCGCCACTTCCGAGGAGGTAGATGTGCGTGGCGTCGGTATCGAACTCCCTCGCCAAGTGATTTCTGACTCTGTCGTAGAGTGCCATATCGGAGACGAACACGGCCGGTGGGCGGTCCAGCATCTCGCTCTGAATGAGCGAGCGAAGGGCGTGTTCATCAGCAGCGAGGAGCGCACTCCGAAACTCTTCGGCGTTCATCGGCATGTGAACCTCGGCTTCACTCGGACTAGACCTGTGCGGTCCTCATGTCCTCAATCTATCGCAGAAACCGCGTCTCGGGCCGAGACGCTGAGCGGAGCGATGTGCTGCTGTCTGACTCGCCATGCAGGGGTCCACGCAGGCACTCAAAGCTGCCAAGAATGAGTTCCCCGAGCAACCCACGACGAGAGACGGTATTCGAAATGCACCCCACGGCAGTTTCGGCGATGGACCGGCTCACGGTGCAGTTGTACGAGATGGTCGTCCCCAATCTGACCTGGTTGCCGGAAAACTCAGACCCTGCGCAAGCAGGGTCTGTGGCTTGTGACGTCTCGGTAACCGGTCCGTCGTAGCCAGATAAGCAGACCCGCGAATGCCGGGGGTACCCCGCCTTTTCTGCTCCGGAGGACGTCACGGCGAAAAAGGGGACCGTTTCGTGCCCCTTCGCTGATCATCCGTTACACAGATTGGCGCTCCATCTCGAACCTATCGAGAATCTTGACGAGGGTTCCCATCGAGTACTCGCCCTTGGCCCGTCGGGCATGCGCCAACACCAGCTCGCGATCGTATTCACCGCGATCCGAAAGCTCTCGGAGGTGACCATGAACCAGCGTTCGAGCTATGTCGTCGTGCCAGCCGTTATAGCCCTCCGACACGATGTCGTCCATGGTCGCCAGCCCGGCCGGACTGAGCCCTGATTCCATAGTCGTGCCGGTGAAGATGTTGTAAGCGCCAACGAGTTTCGCCCAACCGCGGAGACTTGTCGTCGGCCATTCGACTGCCACAGCAATGCTCTTGCTCAGGTGACTGAGCTTGTCCATCGCTTTGTCGGTGGGGCACCAGGCAAGGACAACGCTGCCCTCCGAGATGCTTCCGGAGCGTTCTGTGACGACAGTTAGTCCGTTGAATTCGCGATGCATTGAGGCGTTGGACTTCATGACGGTCAAGATCGTGAGTCGGACTCCGAGCTGGCCCGCGACGTAGAGACCGATGGCCTTGCCGATTGCGACTGTGTCGATCTTGTCTTCGTATGGCACGTAGAGATATTGGTGCTTCAGGTACTCAGGATCGATCTCGGGCATCGGGTTCTCCTTGGTTGGAGACCAAGCTAGCTGAAGCCGCCGGCAAAGGGTGCGCAGGGTATGGCTGTCTCCATGGCGGGGCTAGTCAGATCGCACTGACCCACCCAGGAAGCAGCTGCGGAAGAAGCGGATCTTGTTTCCGCCCAGCAGCGAACACGAAGACCTCGGTCGTGAACTGCATCGCCGCACACCTCCCAGGCATGACAAACCACAACCGCAAACCAGCCGGCCGGCCCGACGGCGGAGAGTTCACTTCGCGTGAACGGGTCGAAGCCGACGTCGAACTTATGGAGTTCGCCCTGGACGACATCTTCCTCTCAACCGTCACCAGCGACAGTGACGACTGGATCACAGATGAAGAGTGGGAAAGGCGCGAAAAAGCCCGGATTTCCGGGCTCCGTGAGGAGGCCCAGGGGAAAATGTTCCCGGAGGTAGGGGAAAGCGAGTTTGAGGGTGTTCCGAAAAGCCCGGAAATACGGGGTGATTTGGGTTTCGTTTTTGCGCCACAGCAGGGCCCCGAGGTTTCGGGGCCTTTTCTGTTTAACTGATAATTGTGCCTTTGTGGGGTGATCGTGCCTGCGCGCCGGGGGCGCATTCGTCCCAAACGGTTGCTTGTACTCTTCGGATCTGTTGCTGCTTTCGTCGGCGCCCTCCGGCTCTTCTCATAGCCTGGCGCCGGCGCCGAATCTCGGCGCCGAGATTCGGCGCCGCCGCGCCTGACTTTCGTGCAAATAGGCGGCCCGCCAGACGTTCGTCAGGCCACAGCGGCTTGGCGCTGAGTGGGGCTCGATGGTGCGCGACCCCTGTACGCACGCAAACCCGCCCGTCCGTAACATCCGCTGCGGGTCGAACCGAGTCGGATGCTGCGAACGGGCGCGAATGCTTGCTGGGCGGGTTTCGACAAGCTCAACCAGCGGGGTGGGAACGGGCGCGGATGCTTGCTGGGCGGGTTTCGACAAGCTCAACCAGCGGGGTGGGGAAGGGCGCGAATGCTTGTTAGGCGGGTTTCGACAAGCTCGACCAGCGGGCAGCGCGGGACGGTTACGCGTCGTCTGCAGGCGGGCGTTCTCGTCGGCTTCGAATCGCGATTGGACATTTGTCGAGCCGATGCTTGACGAGCGTCTACTTCCGCAGCCCGCCCGTACTTTTACTCTGATGGCTTCCCCACGAGACATTGGAGCCACCATGACATCCCTCGAACTGCCAACCCCCGGCACGGAGTTCGATCCGCTCGACTTCGCCATTGTGCAGAAGAAGACCTTCGAAGAACTCGAGGTCGGTGATGTCTTCCGTGCCCCGAGCCGTACGTTAACCGATGCGCACAGCTCGGCGTTCCAGACCGTTTCGGCAGATAACCATCCCGTTCATTACGACGCCGTGTGGGCAAAGGCCCACGGCCACAGCGCCCCCGTTGTGCACGGCCTGCAGGTACTCGCCTTCACTGCGCCCGGTGCCACACTGTTTCCCCATGTGATCGGCGAGGTATTCATCGCCTTCACCGGGCTGACCTGCAAGTTCACCGCCGAGGTGCACAGCGGCGACACTCTCTACTCGCAGCTGGTGATCTCCGGCCTCGAGCCGCGCGACGGCAAGGGTTTCGTCACGGCCGACGTCACCGTTCACAACCAGCGCGGCGACATCGTGCTGCGTGGAACACACGAATACACGCTGAAGCTCACTCTCGCGTAGTCCGACTGACAGCATCCGTAGCCAAACGAATTCGACAGGTGACCCCATGATCGCAACATCGAAGACCGCCCAAGCATCGACTCCGTCCCCAGTCGGGGGAGGTGCGCTCGCTCCGCTGAAAGTAAAGCTATTCCGGGCGTTGTGGCTCGCGTCGCTGGTCAGCAGCATCGGCGGGTGGATGCAGACGGTGGGTGCGCAGTGGTTTCTTGTCGAGAGCCATAGCGATGCGGCACTCGTCGCGTTGATCCAGACAGCGTCGGCGGCGCCCTTTCTCATTCTCGGCATTCCATCGGGAGTGCTCGGCGAGTTCGTCAACCGACGCCGTCTGCTCATCATCGTGCAGTCAGCGCTGGTCGCCATCGGCCTCGTTCTCAGTGGCGTGACGCTCATCGGTGGCATGACGCCATGGCTGCTACTGGCATTCACATTCTTGCTCGGCGCCGGATCGGCGGTGCAAGGACCGGCCTACCAGGCGTTGGTACCGGAGATCGTGCCGCGCGCCCTCATCCCGAGCGCGGCAGCGCTAAGTTCCATCGGAGTCAACGTCGCCCGCTCGATCGGGCCAGCCATCGCGGGTCTCGCGGTCGCGGCCATCGGCATCCCGTTCGTATTCGCCCTCAACGCCGCGTCTTTTGCGGTCTTCCTCGTCGTTCTCGTGTCGTGGCGCGGATACCAGCCTCCGCTGCACCGCCCTGAGCCATTCATCGAGGCGACCCGCGCTGGCCTCCGCTATGTCTGGAACTCCGGCGTAGTTCGCCGGGTCCTGGTGCGGCTCGCACTATTCATCATCCCGGCATCCGCTCTCTGGGCACTGCTTCCACTCGTCGCGGCCCAGCAACTGGGGCTTGATTCGAACGGGTACGGACTCCTGCTCGGTGCCGTCGGGATCGGCTCGGTGGGTGGCGCGTTTGTGATTCCCCGGGCCCGTGCGAATTTCGGGGCGAACACGACGGTCATGGTGGCGTCGGCCCTGTTCGGTGCGGTCATCGTGATTTCAGCGATCTCCCGATCCCTTCCTCTTACCCTCGCAGCGTTGCTGGTCGGCGGGGTCGGCTGGATTGCCGTGATCGCCTCTCTCAACGGGTCGGTACAGGCGTTCCTTCCGGCGTGGGTGCGATCCCGTGGCTTGTCGGTGTACCAGTTGGTGCTCTTCGGCAGCACGGCTGGTGGGTCGGCGCTGGTCGGTGCCTTCGCCCAGGGAATCGGAGTCGTGCCCGCAAGCGTCGGCGCGGGCGTGCTCGTCATCCTCGTTGCCGCGAGCCAACTCGTGTGGCCTCTGCTCTCGACAGCCGACAAGGAACGCAGCACGGTGACGCTCCCGCTCACCGACGTTCCACCCGTGGATGACCGGCCGCCGCCGTCGATCAGCGATACGGCAGAAACCCTTGTGCTCATCCGGTACCAGGTCGACCCTGCCAACCGCTCTGCCTTCATTGCGCAGATGCAGGTGGTGCGCCAGACCCGCCGCCGCACGGGTGCCCGCCAGTGGGAGCTCTATGACGACCGCGAAACTCCGCAGGTCATCGTCGAGGCCTTCTCGGTCGGCTCGTGGCGGGAACACCTGAGCCAGCATGAAGACCGGATGACAGGGTTCGACCAGGTGGAACTGGACAAGGCCCGGGCTTTGGCAATCGGCAGCCCTCAGGTAAAGCACCTGACCCAGCTCGACCCGAGCGCCCCAACCCAGCCGGTCGCCTGAAACGTCAGGCGGCCGGCTCCTCCTGACGAAAGGCAACACCGAGCAGGATTGCGATGGCGAGCACGGCTGGGACTACCGCGGCGTGGTCGCTGAACAGGGTTGAGGCGGCCGCACCGACCAGACACCCGACGACGAACCCGGCAAGAAGTGGCCAGCTGGAGGTCCAGCTGCCCCGGGCGCCGGCCAGCGATCCTCGAGAACCGATGAGGTCGACCGCGGCAATCACGGCGGTGACCAGGTTCCCGGTCATCACGGCTGTGGACGGGGCCTTCGACGGCACCAGGTGCAGGTACGAATTCTGGGCCGCCATGGCCGTGACGGCGAGCAATCCGATCACCACCGAGAGCGGAGCGTCTGGCGCCGCGGATGCCGTGGTGGTGAATGACAGTGTGGCGGCGGCGACCAGGAAGAGGGCCTGCGCGCCGAGCAGCACGTTGCGGGTTCGCTCGCGCTTGCTGTCGAACCGGCGGGCGACCCAGGTGGACACCACAACGGTGACGACAAAAACCGGAAGGGCGAGTACAGCGGCCAGTCGCGGAGAGGTTCCGCTGACCAGGTTGGCCGCCAGCACGACGAGGTTGCCGGTGATGTGCGCGGTAAAGAGGCCTCCGAGCAGAATCCAGCTCGTGACATCCGTTACCCCGGCAAGAAGCGCAAGGAATGCCGGCAAGCAGACGGCTCTCGTCTTGCGGTACGTGGTCATGAGATTGCCCTTCGACGCGAGATGATCCGCGAATAGACGTGTTTGGGCAGGGCGAGGCCGATCACCATGCCCCCGATAACGAGGGCGGCTGTGGTGCCATCCGAGACAGCACCGAGCAAGGTTGCTTGGCCGCCGCCGAAGGGTAACTCGCCGAGGGCGTTGATCATGCGGAACACGTACACCCCCGGAACGAGGGCGACCACCGCGGCGAATGCTACTGCGGCATACGGGACTCGCAGCCGGTGGGACAACGGTGCCACGACTAGTCCGACCAATAGGCAGGCGATTGTGGCTCCGAGTGCGATGTTCACCCCGAGGTCCGTCATCGCCCAGGTGCGCAGGCCATGAGCGATGGCGCCGACCACAACGGGAAAGGCAATCAACCGGTAAGGCATCGCGAAGTACACGGGATACGACGCCGCGGCGATGCCCGCCGCCGCCACGTCGAGCCACAGCGGCACTGATCGCCCGTCGGGATCCACCGGGAGACCCGTGCCGAAGAGCGCGAGCGCGAGCGCGAGACCGGAACCGATTGCGACCAGGAGCACCGTCGCGTAGCCCAGGCGCGCGAACCCGAGTGTGACGCGGAGAGCGAGCAAGTCGAGCCCGCCGTTCAGGATGTGCGGACCGGGTACCAGGATCATCGCCGGGCAGACAGCGATGAGGCGCAAAGACGAGCTGAGGTCTGCGTTCACCGCCAGCCCGCCGATGATGCCAGCGAGGAACGCGGCAGCGAAGACCTGACCGATCGCACCGACGTGAACCCTGGCGAGCAGCCGGCGGGTAAGCCCGCCGAGCGCTCCGCCCAGGGCGACGAGCAGTACCGCCGTGGCGTCATGCGCTCCGAAGATGATTGAGAGGGCGGCCGGGCCGGTCGCGCAGGCCAGCACGAACAGCCACAGGGAGGACGGGCGGGCGCTCGCCGCACGGTCGAGTTCCGACCCTAACCGAGAGCGGTCCACAGTGTGGTCAGCGATCCCGTCGACCGCACGCATCACAATGGCAACCGTGCGCATAGCGACCCCCACCGGCGGTGCCGTGGCGACCAGCGGGTTGCGGCCGTTGTCGAGCACCGTCACCGCTGGCCAGGAGGGAACTATTTCGAACCTGGTGCCGAGGCCGCGGTTCAGCCGGTCTACCGCGTCGATCGTCACCGAGGTGGATTCCCCGTTTGCGTGCAGAAGCGCGACCGTCCGGGCGAGGAGCACCTGGTCGGCGTCCGTTGCCTCTGCTCTATCGGCGACCATCAGGCGCCGCCGACGCCCGACCCGACCATGTCGAGCGGGTTGACGATGCTGTCGAACTGTTCGGCGGTCACCTTGCCGGAGGTGAGGGCCGCGTCCCTCAATGAGACTCCTCGCGCGATCGCGTCTTCGGCGATGTGAGCAGAGTTCTGGTACCCGATCACGGGGCTCAGCGCGGTGACGAGCATCACGCTGTCACCGACGTACTGTTCGATCTTGTCGCGGTTGAGTTCGGTGCCGCTGACCGAGAACTCGAGGAACTTCGACGCACCATCGCCGAGGATCCGGGCCGAGTGCAGGTAATTGTTGATGATGATCGGTCGCATCGCGTTGAGTTCGAAGTTGCCTTGCGAACCAGCAAAGGCGACTGCCGAGTCGTCACCGATCACCTGGATTGCAATCATGACTATCGCCTCGCACTGGGTCGGGTTCACTTTTCCCGGCATGATCGACGATCCAGGCTCGTTGGCCGGGAGCAGCAGCTCGGCAAAACCGGTCCGCGGGCCGGAGGCGAGCCAGCGCATGTCGTTGGCGACCTTCATCAGGGTGACCGCGACTCCCCGAAGCGCAGCGTGGGCGCGGACGATCGGGTCGAGCGACCCCTGTGCAGCAAACTTGTTCGGAGCGGTGACGAACTTTTTTCCGGTCAGCTGCGCGATCTCGGCAGCGACGTTGACCGAAAAGCCCTCCGGCGCATTGAGGCCGGTGCCGACTGCTGTGCCGCCGAGAGCTAGCCGCAGCAGTCCTTCACGGCTGTGCTCGATTTCACGGATGCAGTCCTCCAGTTGGGCGGCGTACCCCGACCACTCCTGGCCAACCGTGAGCGGCACGGCGTCTTCGAGATGGGTGCGGCCGATTTTCACCACCGTGTTCCACTCCCGGGACTTCTTCGCGAGTTCCGCGTGTAGTGCACGAAGGCTCGGCAGCAACCGGTCGTCGATCTCGGTGATCGCGGCGACGTGCATTGCCGTCGGGAATGAATCGTTGCTCGACTGGCCCATATTGACGTCGTCGTTCGGACCGACCGGATGCTGTGATCCCAGTTCACCCCCGAGCAATTGGATCGCTCGGTTAGAGAGCACTTCGTTGATGTTCATGTTGCTCTGGGTGCCCGACCCGGTCTGCCAGACGAAGAGGGGAAACTCCGAGTCGAGCTTTCCGGCGATCGCCTCGTCGGCAGCCTGCACAATGACTTTCGCCTTCCAGTCTTCGAGGCGGCCGGCCTTCTGGTTCACCAGCGCTGCAGCTTTCTTGACGATGCCGTACGCGCGATAGACCTCGACCGGCATCCGGTCATTGCCGATCGAAAAGTGAAGGAGTGAGCGTTGTGTCTGGGCACCCCAGTACCGGTCCGCCGGCACGGCGACTGAACCCATGCTGTCGAACTCGGTGCGCTCTCCGGATGCTGTTATTCCGATCGGAACATCGGTGTAGGGCGGGGTCGTTGTGGTCATGACAAAGCTCCCTGGCTTCTCGTCGCGGTCGAGGTATCGGGGGATCCCTCGTGCTGACGAACTTAGAAACCCCGCGCATCCGCGACACTGGCCCGCTGTCTAGACCTGCCTAGACAATCGTCGAAGAGGCAGGCGTCAGCTCGCCAGGGCGAGCTGGGCGAACGCCGACTCCGATCGCGCATCGGCTGCCTGCCAGATTACGAGCAGGTCGTTGTCCGCGGCGGCGAGCTCGAGCAACTGGTAGCGCAGCAGCAGTTCGCCTGCCACGGGGTGGCTGGCGCTGACAACGCCGTTCGATCGCAGGGCGACTCTTTCGGCGGCCCAGGCAGCGGAGAAGTCCCGGCTCAGGGCAGAGAGCTCCCCGACGATCTGGCGGAATTCAGCGTCGTCATGGTTCGAGGCCAATGACGAATGGAGTGCGGCAACGACCTGGCCGCTCATGGTTCGAGCACACTCCGGTTCCCGCCCGGGAAGGGATCCGAGAAAAACCTCGCGGGCAAGGTTCGTCCCAATGCGGAGGTGAGGGAACAGCGCCGCCGCGAGCGGGCTGGACCCCGCCACGGTGAGGTGCCGGTCAATGAGCAGTGCGGCCACGCCTGTCCACGATCGCACGAAGGCATCTACGTTGTTTCCGGGAACTGAGAACGGCCTAAAGCCGGGCGCGGAGGCATCGTCCTGTGCGGGGGTGTTCATATGCCGGCTCTCTTTCGACGAGTGCAGCGGGCTCGCCCGGCCTGCACCCCTATCGTCCCCGAATGCCCGCTCGACAAATGTCTAGTGTTTTGCAGTCGAGCGCGCCCGGGCGGACGAGGGTATTACTGCGGGTGCTACCCAGCCCGACTCGTACTCGCATATCTTCGGCTCACGATGATGAACTTTCAGGACGTAGTCGACGAGCTCGCCAGTTCGCTGGGGCGCTCCATCCTGATGGGGGACCCCCACCACCGGCTCATCGCGGCCAGCGCGCAAGGCAAGGACATCGACCACATGCGGGCCATGAATGTCTTCCAGCGCGAAGCGCCCCCAGAACAAAAGCAGTATTTCGAGAGCATCAACCTCCGCGACGCACACCAGCCCGTCACCGTACCCCTCGGCCACCTCGGCGGGCTCGACCGCCTTGCGGTGCCCGTGCGGGACAGTAAGCAGCTTCTGGCGACGTTCTGGTTGATCATCGAGAATCTGCCGCCGCTGCGGGGCGGTGACTATGCGGCAATCGAAGCAGCAGTTTCCGTGACCCGTGACCTGCTCGCGACTTCGGCCCCCGAGCGCGAACCCGGTACCAGCGACGACATCATGGGGAATTTGCTCTCGCTCGATTCTCACGAGCGTCGCAAAGCATTCGATGAAACCGTAGCCAGGCGTCGGCTCGAGCGAGGTGACCACACGGTCGTGTATGCAGTGGATATCTCGCTGGGGGTCGGCACCCTCGACCGGCTCGCATTCGCGCGTCACCTCTCAGCCGCGCGTCAGTCGTCGCTGTCGTACCTCGGAGAACGACACGATCGGCTGCTCTTCGTCGGACGGAGCTCGGATCTGGGGATCTCCGAAGCCACGATTCGCGAGGAAGCGGCGGCACGGTCGATTGACGTCATTGCTATCGGCACCGCGCACCACAACCGGCTGGCCCCGGATCTTGCCGAAGCTGCCGACCAGGCGGACATGGCGGCGGCAATCGTGGGAGCGGTGCCGCAACTGGGTGGATTCGGCGATATCAGCTCGCTGGGAGTGTGGGCACTTCTCGCATCCGTCTCAGGCGACCGCTCGCACCTACAGGTGTTCTCGCCGGCCGCGTGGGTGTTGTGTACAGAGGGAGACGACACGCAGCGCCACACGATCGAGGTGTACCTCGACGGCGCATGCCATGTCGGCGAGGTCTGTGAGCAACTGCATATTCACCGAGCCACCCTGTACTACCGGCTCGACCGGATGCCGCAGGTCGTCAAAGACGCGCTCGATGATGGAGCGCAGCGCAGCGCCCTGCACCTGTGCCTCAAGCTCATACGACTGTGGGAATCCACCGGGCGCATCTGATTCTGCTCCCTCGACCGGCTGACTCGACATTTGTCGAGACCATCATTGGACGAACGTCGCACAGGGTCTCGACTGGAGTCTTAAGCGGCGGGGGAGTGTCGGCAGCACTCTTGGATCACCACCCACTCACCCCTCTCACGAGAAGAAGAAAACCATGTCGAAACCCACCATCGTCCTCGTCCACGGCGCGTTCGCCGACGCCAGCAGCTGGGCCCCGGTCACGCTGCGCTTGCTCGACGAGGGCTACACCGTTCTCGCCCCGCCCGTGTTCAACCGCAGCCTGGTTGCCGACGCCGCCTACATTAAGGACTTCGTCGAGCAGATCGAGGGCCCTGTGCTGCTCGCCGGTCACAGCTATGGCGGAGCCGTCATCACCGTCGCCGGAGTTGCCGAGAACGTCGTCGGCCTTGTCTACGTCTCGGGTTACGCGCTCGACGAAGGCGAGAGCCTCGGCGAGCTGCAGGGCAAGTTCCCCGATTCCGACCTCGCTGCCAATCTCGTCTACAAGCCCTACCCGATCGAGGGCGCAGAGCCGGGCACCGACGTGTCGGTGAAGATCGATGCCTTCCCCGCGGTCTTCGCCGCGGGTGTCGCATCGGAAGACGCGCGGGTCTTCGCTGTCTCGCAGCGCCCGCTGACCGCTATCGCGTTCGGCGAGCCGGCATCCGTCGCCGCCTGGAAGACGACACCCGGCTGGGGCATCGTCTCGACGTCTGACCACACCATCAACCCCGAGGTCGAGCGCTTCGGGTACCAGCGAGCGGGCCTGCGCTCGGTCGTGGAGATCGACGCACCCCACCTCGTCATGCAGACCAACCCGGCCGAGGTCGCGAAGGTCATCACCGACGCCATCGCCGAGCTCGGCTAATTCCCCCCACTCTCAACTCGATTCGAAAAGGACACGACAATGACAGGCAACCCGCTCAACATTTCGCTGGAGAAGGCCGCACAGGACTTCGTCGACGCCACCTCCGAACCTCCGTTCCTCTGGACGCTCACGCCAGAGGAAGGCCGTGCGGCGGTGGACGGCGTGCAGGACTCGCCCATCGACAAGCCCGAAGTGGACGAAGAATGGATCACCGTCGACGGTGGCCCGACCGGCGCAGTGAAGCTGCGCATCGTCAAGCCAAAGGGAACGACCGAAGTGTTGCCCGTGATCCTCTACGTCCACGGCGCGGGCTGGGTCTTCGGTGACGCCCACACACATGACCGTCTCGTTCGAGACCTCGCCATCGGAGCCCGGGCCGCGGTCGTCTTTCCGGAGTACGACCGCTCTCCCGATGTCCGTTACCCGGTAGCGATCGAGCAGTCGTACGCAGCAGCGCAATGGATATCGACCTTTGGCAGCGAGAAGGGCCTCGACAGCTCGACAATCGCCGTTGCCGGAGACTCGGTCGGCGGAAACATGACGATCGCCCTCACCCTGCTCGCCAAGGAACGCGGCGATGTCTCCTTCGTCGCCCAAGTGCTCTTCTACCCGGTGACGGACGCCGCATTCGACACTGCCTCGTACAAGGAGTTCGCGGTCGGGTACTACCTCACGCTCGACGGCATGAAGTGGTTCTGGGACCAGTACACGACCGACGAAGCCGAGCGGGCGTCTATCCATGTCTCACCGCTTCGCGCCCAGATCGAACAGCTCACCGGGCTTCCTTCCGCGCTCGTCATCAACGGCGAGGCCGACGTGCTGCGTGACGAGGGCGAGGCCTATGCGGGCAAACTCCGCGAGGCTGGCGTCGAAGTAACGCAAGTTCGCTATGCGGCGACCATTCATGATTTCGTCATGCTCAACGCCCTGCACAACACGCAGGCGTCGAAGGCTGCTGTCGCGCAGGCCGTCGCATTCCTCACCGAGGCACTGCACGATTGATTGCGTTACAGAACTGCCGTGGCCGTTCAACCGGATGGCCACGGCAGGTCGCGAATGACTGACCCTGGAGGGTTGGCATCATTGAACCAGTACACACCGGCCGCACCGACGGCGAGCCCCACCGGAGGATTGTCGTGACCGAGCCATACCCGAAGAGCCCGGCAGCATGAGCGGGGAAGTCGATGCCGCACTCGGCCGTGGCGCTGCCCGCAAGACCCTCGTGGGCAGTGACCGGTTTCCGCTTCCGTTGCGGGGACGCTCGGTCGAGGCTGAATTGCTGGCGAAGGCCATCTCCGATGTCGATGCGGGGGAATCCCGGGTTGTCATCCTTCGAGGTGTCGCCGGCTCCGGAAAGACCCGTCTGCTCGGCGAACTGCTGAAGTCGACAACCGGTGCAGGTTGGCGCACCACGGTCGCTGTGCCCGAACCCGACTCTCACCTGCTTCCCACGGCCGTGCTGGCCGATGCGGCCCTGGGTGCCGAACCACCATTGCTGACGCTCGCGGACATTGCGCCGCTGTCGTCGAACCCCGATTCGCGGTACTGGTTCATCCAGATGTTCCGCAACGCGGTGGAGTCCGCGGCGCAGAATCACAACTTCCTCTTCGTCGTCGACGACCTGCAGTGGGCGGATTCAGCATCCGTTTCGATCGTACGAACTCTCGTGAGCAGCCTGGCTGATCTCCCGATCTTGTGGGCCTTCGCCGTGCGCACCGGCGAGCATGACAAAACCCTGGCGGTTGCGATCAGCGAGTGGTCGGCTCTCGGAACGATAGTCGACATCGATTCGCTGTCTGACGACGCCACCGTGGACATGGCTTCGGACCTGCTCGGCGCTGCACCCGATGAGCATCTCGAGGCGACACTTCGCAGGGCGGAGAACCTGCCACTGCTGGTCACAGAACTCGTGCAGGGACTCGTCGAGGAAGACCTCGTCGCGGTCGAGAACGAGATCGCGACTGTGCGCGGAGACCAGCTTCCGGAACGGTTCGGGGCCTCGACCCGGGAACGGATCGCACGCCTTCCTCGCCGCGCTGGCCACCTCGTTCAGGTCGCATCGATCCTCGGTCGTAGCTTCTCGGTTTCAAACCTCGCCGAACTTCTCGACGAGACGACAAGCGACCTCATCGACGGCATCGAGCTCGCGATCCAGGCCGACATCCTGGTCGACGGCACCCCCCTGCGATTCCGGCACGACGCCATCCGCGAAGCAGCGGAAGCAATGCTGCGCCCGACCGTCCGAGCGCACCTGAGGCGGCGAGCGGCGGACATCCGTCTGCGGTCAGGTGAGCCGCTGCTCGCCGTCGCCGGTTCCGTAGCTGACTCTGCCGAGCGAGGTGACCTCGCCGCGGTCGAACTGTTGCACGACGCCGCGCTGCAACTTGCATCGATCGACTCCGCCGGAGCGGCGGGACTTGCGAATCGTGCGGTCGAATTGGCCTCCTCGTCTCAGCAGTACAGTCTGCTGGCTGACCTCATCCCGGTTCTCTGGGTCGGCGGGCGCGTCGATGCTGCCAAGACCCTCGCTCACGGACTTCGCTCAGTGCTCCCGCCCGCTGACCGTGCCCGCAGCCAGCTCTCTGTTGCGCGGCTCGAGACTGAGGCATCTTTCGCGGATGCGATCGTCACCTGCGATGAAGCGCTTGCAATGGACGGCGTGCCGCTCGGCATCCGGGCCCAGCTACTCGCGGTCAAGACCCTGAACCTCGCCAATAAGGGCGATTACGTTGCTCTCGCGAAGTCAATCGACGAAGCGCGCATCGCCGCACACGTCGCGGGCGAAGTCGCCGCAGCGGCCACCGTCGATGCCACTGAATCGGTGTTGCGGTTCTACGAGCACCGTTGGGCGGAAGCCACGACCCTCATCGAGAGGGCCGTCGCGAACATGGGTCGTGTCGCCGGTTTTCAGGTAGCCCAATGGCTGCCGGAGGGCCTCTGGCCTGCATTCCTCGCGAATGCGACCGGGCATAGCCGCGAAGCGCTGACACTCATCGATGCGCGGATCGAGGAAACCCTGCGAACGCGCAGCGGGATCCCCCTCGCTTTCTGGACGATGGTGAAGTGCCGTGCCCTGTTCGACCTTGGCCAGCTGGATGAGGCGAAGGCACAGGCCGAGACGGTCATGACCATGGGTATCGAGCTCGAGCTCGGTGATTTCGCCCAGGCAACCGCGGGAGTGGTGCTCTACCGGATCGCGCTCCTCGAAGGCGATTACGCCGCATGCCAGTCGCGTTCGGCCGGAGTGCGCGCGATGGCTGAGGGAATGTCCCTGCATCTCAGTGGAGCCTGGCTGCTGGCTCTCACCGCCGACAACGATGGCGATCTGCAGTCGATGGTCGAGCTGACGACAGATGCGTGGGAAACCCTCGAGGTGCCGACGCCGTCGCTGATGACCCCCGCGGACATGGCCGACGACGCACTGCTCGCGCGCATGTGGAAGAGAGCGGGTCAGGACGACCGGCTGGTCCGGCTCGCGACTGTCACCCGGCTGCGCGCCGAGACCAATCCGGACAGCGCCCTGGCTCGAGGTGTCGATGCCCAAGTGCAAGGGCATTCCGGAGGTAATCCGGCGGATTTCCGCCTGGCGGTAGAGCTGCTCCGGACTGCCGGCCGGCCGCTTGCGCTGGCGCTCGCGCTGGAGGACCTGGGGGTCGCAATCGCCCCGGAGAACTCGGCTGACGCCGAGGCTGCGTGGAACGAAGCAGCCGACATCCTCGAAGAGCACGGTGCCCGGCGCGACGCGAGCAGGCTGCTGCGGCACCTACGGGATTCTGGCGTGAGAAGACGGCCCAAGACCCCGGAATCCCACTCTGGTGTGCTCAGCGCCAGGGAGCTCCAGATCGCGGGGAGCCTGGCGGGCGGGGCAACGACCAAGCAGATCGCATCCGATCTGTCGCTATCGCAGCACACGGTGCTCTCGCACGTACGCCATATCTATGACAAGTGGGGTATTTCGAGTCGCCGCGCGCTCATCGAGCGATTCGCCGCTCGCGCGGACTGACATCGACCCGACGAACTGGGGATGTTGGTCGGGTCAACTGGGGATTACATCGACTGCTGCTTCGTCCATGGTGAGACGCAGGGCCCGTCCGGGCCCGTTCCGCTCCCACCGGAGGGGCCTCATGTCGTCGTCTTCGATCCGCTTTGCGGAGTACCTCAAAGCACGCCGCGCACAGCTGAAACCGCAGGACGCGGGCTACCCGGCAGATCCTGGTCGACGAGTCAGCGGGTTGAAGCGTGAAGAGGTCGCTGAACTCGCGGGCATCAGCCTGGAGTATTACGTCAGGCTCGAGCAGGGCCGCGACTACCGGCCGTCGGAGCTTGTGCTCGCCGGATTGACTCGTGCCCTGCAAATGGACGAGGATGCCGCCGCCTATTTCTACCGGTTGGCGCTGCCTGAACCTCCTCGGTCGGAGCAGCAAGAAGCTGGCGTTCTCGACGAGAGACTCCTCCACTTGCTCGAGGAGTGGTCCCACGTGCCGGTCTTCCTCATCGACCGCAACCTCGACGTGCTCGCTGTCAACGAACTTTCACTCGAGATCTTCCCTTTGCTGGTACCCGGCGCGAACCTCGTGCTCTCCGTCTTCTCCGTGCCGCCCGAGGTCAGGAATCTCGAAGGCTGGCCGGCGCTCGCGCGCGCGTCTGTTGCCGGACTCCGGTTCGGGGGGGACCCGACTTCGCCGAGGCTCCAGGAAGTGGTGGGCGAGCTGTCGATTCGCGAGCCGCTCTTCCGTGAGATGTGGGCTGACCACGAAGCGCGGCCATTCCGCTCGGGAAGCATCGATGTGTTCCTGGCTGGCTTCGGACAAATCGAATTCGAGTGGCAGGTGCTGGGCATCCCCGGTGGCACGTCCATGACGGTGTGGGTTCCCGCGCCCGGGTCTGCTGCGGCGGTGGCGATTGACCACGTGCGGGCAGGGATCGATTCGAGAGCGGCACGCCTCGGCGAGGCTCGCGCATCCTGAAGCCGGTTCGCTGACGCAGTTGACGCTCAGGCTACTTCGGACTCCGGCATGGTGGCGGCGAGTGTCGCTTTGAGATGATCGATGGCGCGCGCGGCGAATGATCCCGCCGGCGCAAGGTACACGATCATCGTGTAGCCGCCCGGAACGTCGAGAGCCTGCCACGGTATTTCACCGAATCCGAGACCGTCGATGACAACGGGCGCGGCGCCCGCGCTCAGCGGTCTGGCGGCATGGTTCGCCCACATGCGACGGAAGTCGGCGTCACGAACAGACAGGCCGCCGACGATCTCGTGCAGCCGGGGATCGGCGGGATCGGACTGGAATCGAAGTGCAGCTACTGCATTCATTGCCACCTCGGACCACCCTCCGAGTCCGCGGCCCTCACGCGGCGTCGAGAAGACCGACTCGAGCACGTTGCTGCCGGCTGTGAGGATTCCCGGGAACATCGCTGCGGCCAGGTCGTTCGACAGTAGTACGTCCATGTTCCGGTCAGCCACGTAGACCGGCGATCCCGCCCACTCCTCGACCAGGCGCACGACGAGGTCACTGACTGGCCCCGCGAGCGGGACCGGCATCCGTGGCGGCGCGGGCAGAGCGATCCGGTAGAAGTAGGCGGTGGCGGCGTCATCGAGCCGCAGCGCTCGCGCCAGACTGCCCAGTACTGCCTCCGACATCTGGTAGGCGCGCCCCTGTTCGAGCCGGGTGTAGTACTCCGCGCTGATTCCGGCGAGCTCGGCGAGTTCGCTGCGTCGCAGGCCGCTTACGCGACGGTGTGCGTCTCGTGGGTACCCCACGTCTTCCGGGCGGAGCTCAGCGCGACGTGCCCGGAGGTAGTCGGCGAGAGCTCCTCTTTCGGATGACACCGTGCCTCCAGGGGTGAGCGGAAATTTCGGCGGTCGGAGTTCGGCACCAGCCCTGGCGGAGAGATCGAGCTCAACCGCGTCAATTATCCCGAATCACCGATACCGGTAGGGGGCGTGCCCGGACCGATTGTGATCGAATCCGGACACTGGATTGTTGTCCCGGTGTGGTTCCACGGAGAATCAGACAGCGCGGTGGGCGCACCGGCCATACTGAAAGCTGGCCATCCCTCCCAACTGTGAATCGAGCCGCATGCCCGAAACGAACCGCTCGTGACTACGTCGGTCTTCATCCGAGGTGCCCTGGCAACATCCGGCACCCGCCGAATCGGCGTCTTCGTCTTCGACGGCGTGAAGATGCTCGACGCGATCGGGCCTGCTGAAGTGTTCGTCGAAGCTAACCAGTTTGTCGATGACCCCTACGAACTCGTCGTCATGTCAGCGGATGGCCGGGACGTTCAGACGTCTATCGGCGTGCAGCTGAACGTCAGCGGGTCATCACGGGATTCCGGGTTCTTCGACACGATTATCGTGCCGGGCAGTGAACAGGACCCACGGGTCTTCGTCACCGAACAGGTGGCCGAAGAAGTCGCGAACTTGGCTAGTCGCACCCGTCGCCTCGTGTCCATCTGTAGCGGGGCGTTTGTGCTCGCCGCGCTCGGCCATCTCGATGGCAAGCGCGCGACGACCCACTGGAAGTTCGTCAGCGAGCTCGCACGGCTCTACCCCGCAATCATCGTGGAGCCCGACTCGATCTTCGTTCGGGACGGCGATACCTGGTCGTCCGCTGGCGTCGCTGCGGGCATCGATATCTCACTTGCCCTGGTCGAGGAAGATCACGGGCCGGACATCGCCCGGATCGTTGCCCAGTCGATCCTCGTCTATATGCAGCGCTCGGGCGGCCAGTCGCAGTTCTCGTCGTCCCTGAGTGCACCGGTGCCGAAGAACAGGGTGGTGCGTCTCGTTACCGAGGCGATTCGGGCTGACCCGTCGCTGACGGTCGCCGAGCTGGCGCTCAAGGTCAACGTCAGCATGAGGCACCTGGGGCGTCTCTTCCAGGACGAACTCGGCTCGTCGCCCAGCGAATACATGGCGGCCCTTCGTTTCGACATCGCCGTTCGGTACCTCGAGGTGGGTGCCACGGTCGTGCAGACGGCCGCGGACTCAGGCTTCTCGAGCCCTCAGGCCCTGCGCCGGGCGTTCGGCCAGCGGCTCGGCATCTCGCCCACGCAATATCAGCAGAGATTTCGGTCGGCGCTGGGCGACACGACAACGGCCGGCTGAGCAATTCCGATTGCGGTCGTTCGCAATCGTCCTGGGGAGCGACAATCGCATCCGTTAGACGAATGCCGAGTGAAGCCCCGACTAATGATTGAGGCCCACGTGCGTGCGCCCGGCCACACTCGGAGTTACAGCCCGGGAGTGGCCCGGAGCGAGCGACACGAAGGCCGCCAGTTATGACATCCCCTGCCCCATTGAGCTTCGCTAACGACGTCAAGCCGCTCTTCCGCGACAGCGACCGCGCCAGCATGCAGAAAGCATTCGACTTGTGGAACTACGACGATGTCGTGAGATTCCAGGATGCGATAGTCGACCGGCTCGCTGACGGCACTATGCCCTGCGATGGGGCATGGAAGCCGGACGATATCGACCTCGTGCGAACCTGGATCGCGCAGGGATCACGCCCGTGACAATGCAGCTCGGCCCGGTGGGGAACGTCTTCTATTTCGTGGACGAGCTCGAGGCGGCCGCGCAGTGGTACGCGGCGAGGCTCGGGTTGGACCCCACGGTGCGCGGGACGTCGCTCGTCGCGTTCGATGTCGACGGCGTCAGGTTGACGCTTCATCAATCCGACGAGTTCAATAGTTCGGGACCCGCTGGCACTTCTCCCTACTGGACCGTTACAGACGTCGATGAGGTGGTTGCCGAGTGGACTGCGCACGGGGCGGTGGCCCACCGAGGACCGAAGACTGTTTTCACCGGGGAACGGCTCTGCCAGTTACTCGATCCGTTCGGTAACTTGTTCGCCGTGCGACAGGAGGCCGCGGGGCGTTGACCGGGCACGCGCAACGCGCCCGCTCGTAACATCCGCCGCGGGTCGAACCGAGTCGGATGCTGCGAACGGGCGCGGATGCTTGTTAGGTGGGTTTCGACAAGCTCAACCAGCGGGGTGGGAACGGGCGCGGATGCTTGCTGGGCGGGTTTCGACAAGCTCAACCAGCGGGGTGGGAACGGGCGGGTTGCGACGAGCTCAGCCAGCGGCGGGTCAGTCCTCTTCGGGCTCCACAACCTCGGGCTCGATGATGAGGAAGAGGCCGGCGTACGGCTCGAGCGAGACGCTGAAGCTCTGCAGGTCGTCGACCTTGCCGACGGACTCGCCGGTTGTGGCATCCGTCACCGATCCGCGCGGCGGGATCTCGGCCGAGCGCACGGTTCCCTCGATGGCCTCGTTGCTGAAGTTCAGCACCGTGACCTGCAGGCGCGCGTTCTCGTCGGTGGGGTCGCCAGCGTCGAGGCGGTGCACCATGACGAGCATGCTGCGGTGGGCGACGTCGGGGATGTCGAGCTGGGTCGCGACGTCGATCTCGAAGGTGGTGCGGATGCGCAGCACTTCGGCGAGCTCGGACGCGAACGACTCCTTCGACTTCAGCTGCGACGGCAGTGAGCCGTAGAGCGAGCGTCCGCGCGGCATCCGCGAGCTCGACTGAGTTGCCTCGGGGTCGACGTCCATGAGGTCGTGGGCACCGCGGTGCACCCAGCGGGTGTCACCCTCGGCGATCAGGTCGGCCACGCTCGAGGCCTCGAGCGGAAGCATGCCGAGCAGGTCCCAGGCCGAAAGTGCGAAGACGCCGGGCTGCCAGGCGTTGAACTTGGCGAGCAACAGGTGCGCCTGCTTGATGTCGTTGACGTGCTCGTCTTCGATTGCGGCGAGGGTCGTGTGCCCCTGCGCTGCGGCGATGACGGATGCCGTGGTGCAGGCGATTCCGTTGGTCGTGAACACGAGGTTGTAGTCCGCCGCGTCGCCGGTGATCTTCTCGAGCAGGTCACCCCGGATCGTCTCGGCGAGCTCCGCGCCGGTCACCTCTCCGTCGCGGAACTCGTAGGTGTCGTTGTGGTGCGCGGTCGCCCAGTGCACGAGCTCGTAGGTGAGCTCGTCGTGGTTCTGCAGCGCGTGCACGAGGCCGACCGGTGCGACGCCGAGCTCGAGCGAAGTGCGCAGGGTGAGGCGCAGGAACTCGGTATCCGCCATGGCGAGAGCGTGCTGGTAGGCGGGCCGGTTGATGAAGTCGTACGACAAGTCGGCGCCGACGCGGCCGGTATCGCGGATGTCGTCGATCGAGAGGTTGAGCTCCTGGAACGAGAACCCGCCCACCTTGCGCACCATGCTCGCGATGAGGTGGTTGGCCGCCTCGGAGAGTGGGTGGCCTTCCGACCAGGCCGGCAGCCCCTCCGCGCTCTTCTCGACGCCGAGGAATCCGTTGGCGTCGAGGCGCAGCGCGCTCGAGCCGAGGTCGCCCATCGAGTGCAGCGCATCGCCGATGACCAGGCGCATGCCGGCGAACGTGGGGTCGAGCCAGTTGATCGACGGCTGGCCCTGCTTGAAGTAGTGCAGGTAGACCCAGCGGCGGTACTTGCCGTCGACGCCGAGAACCGGGCCGGTGACACTCCAGTTGGTCTCTTTGGTGCCGGGGGAGTAGAAGATCACTCGCTGCAGCTGGCCGATGATGTAGCCGAGGTCGGCGAGCTTCGCCTCGGTGGGAGCATCGAGGTTGACCGAGTCACGGCCCTCCGGCACGGGAGGCAGCTCGTGCCAGTCTTCTTCGGGGATCTCGACCATGTGGTAGATCCCGGGGTAGTCCTTGTGGCCCATCTCGGCGAGGCGAAAGTCTGCTCCCTTGCCGGTGTGGCCGGGAACGATGTCGTCGATCACACTGCCGCCGTGGGCCTCGGCCACGTCGCTCAGCGCGCGAAACTGCTCCTCGGATCCGAATGCCGGGTCGATCTGGGTGCTGATGCGGTCGAAGTGGCCGTCGACGCTCGCGGTCTCGAGCCAACCGGTGATGCCACCCGCGCGCTTGACCGGGCCGGTGTGCACGGCGCTGATGCCGATGGTCTCGAAGGCCTCCCAGAGGTCTTCGTTGCCGAGGGCAGACAGGTACGAGTGGCCGGGCTCGGTGATGAGCGAGATCGGGTAGGCAGTGAACCAGACGGATGCCGTGCGGATCGCACGGCGGGAGTCCGGCCGGGCATAGGGGTTGCGCCACATGCTCGGCTGCCCGGAGACGCCGCGCGCGAGAATCTCGGCATCACGAAGCATCGACTGCCGGATCAGCCACTCCACGTACGACGGGTTTGACGCATCCGCGGCTCGTGGGTCAGAGAAAGTGCGCTGGATTCCGCTGTTGCGCAGGGCTGAGCGAGGGCGCAGCCGCTGGGGGCGTGCGGGGTACAGGTCTTCGTCGTAGGTGATCTCGGCCGGCTCGGCCGCCTCGACTGCCTCGAGATCTTCGTTTTCGCTCATGAGTACATCATTTCCCACCAGCGGCCGCTTCGGTTGTCGCAGCGCCAAACTCGGCATGAACTGGGTATCTGCCGCACTGGGTCGTCCCGGGCGCTGCGACGGGTCCCAGCCTGGCAACTTCAATACAAAGTGTGTTGAAAACCCCTCTACTGGTGTTAACTGTCGGCATGCCGCTTACCGGGGAGTACGAACCGAGCACCTCCGCCTGGGCTCGAAAACACGCCGAAATGTACGAAGCGAGCTGGGGTCTCGAGGGCGGGGACCTGCAGGGAAAACCGGTTGTCGTCGTGTCGTCGGTCGGGGCCGTGACCGGCAAGATCCGCAAGACGGTCGTCATGCGCGTGGAACACGGTGGATCGTACGCGGTGGTCGCCTCGCTCGGTGGTGCGGATCGTCATCCGCAGTGGTATTTCAACCTCAGGACGAACCCGCATGTGGAGCTTCAGGACGGCCCGACGAAGCGCGACTACCTCGCGCGCGAACTCTCCGATGGAGAGCGAGCGGTCTGGTGGGATCGCGCCGTGTTCGCCTACCCGCCCTACGCCCAGTACCAGCGCTCGACCCAGCGGGTCATTCCGGTCTTCGTGCTCCAGCCGTTCGACATCACGTAGATCCACCAGACCAGCGAAGAGGCCGACCTGTGGGGGGCGGTCTCTTCGTTCTGTGTGGGTCAGCCGACCAGCCGCGCGCACTCGATGCAGAGCTCGGCCGCCGGACGGGCCTCGAGGCGGCCTGCACCGATCGGGCGTCCACACCGCAGGCAGGTTCCGTAACTGCCGTCGGTGATCCGGCCCAGCGCCCGTTCTGTCGCGGCGAGGCGCTCGACAGTCGCATCGCGCAGACCGAAGATGCGTGACCAGTCGGACGACAGGGTCGAGCCTTCTGGATCGTGTTCGTCGTCGACGGCATCCGCCCTCAGCTCGCGAACGTCGCTGAGGTCTTGCTCGGCGGCGCGCAACTGCTCGAGCAGGGAGCTGTGCTCGGCCTGCAATTGTGCCGCGCGGGCAATCACATCGGTGGTCTCAATACGAACCAGTGTAAATCTGAGGCAGAATTGCCCGAGACCCACGCCACCGAAAGACGACTCGTGAACACCGCTGCTCCATCGACGCTCGTCGTCATCCCGACGTACAACGAGCTCGAGAGCCTCCCGCTGGTGCTCGGCCAGCTGCTCGCGCTCGACGACTCGGTGCAGGTGCTGGTCGTCGACGACAACAGCCCGGATGGCACGGGCGCGCTCGCCGACCACGTTGCGGGCAATGAACCACGGGTATCGGTCTTGCACCGAACCGAGAAGGCCGGGCTCGGCCCCGCCTACGTCGCCGGTTTCACCTGGGCACTCGAGAGGGACTTCGCGGTCATCGTCGAGATGGATGCCGACGGCTCGCACCAGGTGAGTGAACTGCCGCTGCTGCTCGCTGCCGTCGCCGACGGTGCCGCGCTCGCCATCGGGTCCCGGTGGGTAGACGGCGGGCGGATTGTGAACTGGCCGCGTCACCGCCAGGCGATCTCGCGCGCGGGCACCGCCTACGCGCGCATCCTGCTGCGATCGCACCTGCAGGACATCACCTCCGGGTTTCGTGCCTACAGCCGGGCCGCCCTCGAGTCGATCGACCTCGACTCCCTCGGGGCTGCCGGCTATGTCTTCCAGATCGAGCTGGCGTGGCGCATCGAACGGCAGGGGCTGCCGATCCGCGAGGTGCCGATCACTTTCATCGAGCGAGTGCACGGCAGCTCGAAGATGACGACCCGCATCGTGGTCGAAGCGCTGGCGAAGGTCACCCGCTGGGGCCTGCGCGGGTCCCCGGACACCGATAACTAGAATTCCCAGCATTCGCCCACGAACGAACCGGTGGGGAATTCGCTGCCGGAGAGTACGGTTTTGGTCACTATGACTACGACAACTGCCCACGGATCCGGAACGTTCACCATCGGCGGCGACCTCACCGTCAACCGACTCGGCTACGGCACCATGCAGCTGACCGGCCCCGGCGTCTGGGATTATCCGGCCGACCGCGAGACGCCCGTCGCCGTTCTGCGCCGGGCCGTCGAGCTCGGGGTCAACCTCATCGACTCTGCGGATGCCTATGGCCCGTTCGTCACCGACGAGTTCATCCGCACCGCTCTGCACCCCTACGCCGACGACCTCGTGATCGCTACCAAGGTCGGCTTCACCCGCCAGGGACCGAACCAGTGGACGCCGGTCGGCCGCCCGGAGTACCTGCGCCAGCAGACCGAACTCAACCTGCGCAACCTCGGTGTCGACCGCATCGACCTGCTGCAGTTGCACCGCATCGACCCGAAGGTTCCGCTCGCCGACCAGCTCGGGGAGCTGAAGAAACTGCAGGCCGAGGGCAAGATCCGTCACATCGGCCTTTCTGAGGTCAGCGTCGCCGAGCTCGAGGAGGCGCGCGAGATCGTCGACATCGTCTCGGTGCAGAACCTCTACAACCTGACGAACCGCGGCGCCGAGGAGGTGCTCGAGTACGCCGAGGCGAACTCGATCGCGTTCATTCCGTGGTTCCCGCTCGCTACCGGAAAGCTCTCCGGTGAGGGCAGCCCGCTCGCCGAGCTGGCCACAGCGCACGGAAGCACGCCGAGC
>Ga0247729_10000015_pt1 | contig 93613 bp, 72 predicted proteins | sample UWRJL133311R2_FD_180958 | JGI IMG/M metagenome (GOLD analysis project Ga0247729, IMG submission 180958) | Plant litter microbial communities from Arlington Agricultural Research Station in Wisconsin, United States - UWRJ-L133-311R-2 | ecosystem: Environmental > Terrestrial > Plant litter >... | reverse complement strand
ACCCACGATTTGCTGCCCGTGCCGCTGACTGAGGAAACCCTGGCCCACATCGTGGGCCGGGTGCGCGTGATTCAGGACTTTCTGGAGCGCCCCCTCATCCTGGAAAATCCCAGCACCTACCTCAGCTTTGCCCATTCCACGCTGGCGGAGCCCGAGTTTCTGGGGCGGCTGGCGAAAGAAACCGGCTGCGGGCTGCTGCTCGACGTGAACAACGTGTACGTGAGCTGCTTCAACAACGACCTCGACCCGCTGGCCTACGTCGATGCGCTGCCCGCCGACCACATCGTGCAGATGCACCTGGCCGGGCACCAGCACTGCGGCACCCACATCATCGACACCCACGACCGGGAGGTTTTGTCGCCGGTGTGGGCGCTGTTTCAGCGGGCCTGGCAGCGCACCGGCGGCGTGGCCACGCTGCTGGAGTGGGACAGCCAGATTCCGCCCTTTCCCGAATACCATGCCGAGCTGCTCAAGGCCCGGCAGTTTATGGCTAACCTGCCCGTGACCGTAGCGGAGCCGGCTTACTCCACCGCCGGCCCGGCCCCAGTGTCTAACCCGCTCAACTTTCTGGTGCCGGGCATTATGGCCCCGCCGCCGCTAACCGCACCGGCCCGTGGCTGAGGCGGGCTTCACCCTGGCCCAGGTGCAGCACTGGATGCAGACCGTGCTGACGCACTCGGCGGGGCTGGGCGCGGCCATGCGCGAGGAGGCCGCCCAGGCCGCGCTGCCCCTGCGCCCCGACACGGTGGAGCAGCTCATCGCGCCGTCGAGCCGGATGAGCGGGGGGCAGCGGCTGGCAGTGTACTACCGCGGCTACTTCGCCCGGCTGCTGGAGTGTATGGGCGGGCAGTTTCGGGTGCTGAAACATGCGCTGGATGAGGAGCTGTTTGAGGACTTTGCCCGCGAGTATCTGGCCGCGTATCCGTCGCAGACTTACACCCTGGGCGAACTGGGCACCCGGTTCCCCGATTTTCTGGCCGAAACCCGCCCCGACCGGGACGTCCCGCCCGCCGAGCGGGAAGCCTGGCCCGACTTCATGATTGACCTGGCCCGGTTGGAGCGCGCCGCCTTCGTGCTCTTCGACGCGCCCGGCACGGAAGGCCAGCCAAGCTGCTTGCCCGCTCCCGACGCGCAGCTGCGGCTGGCGTCCTGCTTCACCCTGCTCGAATTTCGCTACCCCGTCAACGGCTACTATCAGGCCGTGTACCGGGGCGAGGACCCGCCACTGCCCCCGGCCCGGCCCAGTTACCTCGCCATTACCCGCCTGAACTTTCAACTGGGCATGTTTGAGTTGCAGCCGCTGCAATTCTGGTTTTTGCAGGCGCTGCGTGAGGGCAAGACCATCCCGGAAGCCCTGGAAATGCTGGCCGCGCAGCCGGAAACCGGTCCGGCGGCCGAGGCGCTCTGGCCGGCGTGGCGGGAGCAGTGGCTGGCGTGGGGCTTCTTCACCTCGCAGGCGTAAAGCTGTCTAACGTGCGGTGACGACAGGTCCCGAAAAGTAGTATTGTTTTCGCTATTAGAATCAATACTACTTTCCACGCGCACTGGCTGGGGTAGTATTGATTTCTATTGCCGAATCAATACTACTTTGGCGACGGGCCGTGGGCTATAGCTGCGGCAGCAACCCCGAAATGCCCTTGATGTTGAGCCGGACGAAGTTGCGGACCCGCTCAAACTTGGCGGTGGTTTCCTCCAACTCCTCATCCTTATCGAGCCGGCTGGGGCGGCGCACGTCGAGCAGCGTGAAGGTGGCCTCGGCAATGTCCATGTAGCCCAGAATCATGAGCAGCAGCAACTTCTTCTCGTCGTCCTGGTAATTTTTGGTGCGCACGGCCTTCACCAGGCTGTCGAGCTGGGTGGTTTCGTCCACGTACAGGTCGCGCAGCCGGGCGCGCTCCTGCTGGTAGTCGAGCAGGACCTGCGGTTCAAACGCGGCGGGGGAGAAAGGGAAGTCGGTGGTGAAGGCCGTGGCGGCGCGGAAATCCTTTTCGGCGGCATACACGGTTTCCAGGTGCTTCTGCAAGCTCGACCACAGGCCGTTGCGGGCTTTGTCGAAGGCGGAAGGAGTAGTGGCGGGGGCGGAGTTGGTCACGGGAAAGATGGAAAGGGCTGGAAAGGCAAAGTACGGGCTTTTCGGGCTGCGGGTGCGGGCCGGGCCGCTGCTCCCACGAAATACGGGCATCGGTAGGGGCAAGGGAAACTTCGCCGTACTTTTGCTGCCCGCACCCCGCGCTTTCCCGCTTCTGAATTTCCAATGCCTGCTTCTCTCAAACGCGTCACCCTGCTGGGCTCCACCGGCTCCATCGGCACCCAGGCCCTCGACGTGATTCGCGCCCACCCCGGCCGGTTCCAAGTGGCGGCGCTGTCGGCCCAGTCCAACGCCGCCCTGCTGATCCGGCAGGCCCGGGAGTTCCGGCCCGCTGCCGTAGTCATCGGCGACGAAAGCCAGTACGAAGCCGTAAAAACGGCCCTGGCCGGGCAGCCCACCGAGGTGCTGGCCGGGGCCGCGGCCCTCACCGAAGTGGCCGGCCGCCCCGCCACCGACATCGTGCTGACGGCCATGGTGGGCTACGCCGGGCTGCTGCCCACGGTGGCCGCCATCCGGGCCGGCAAAGACATTGCCCTGGCCAACAAGGAAACCCTCGTCGTGGCCGGCCAGTTGATTACCGAGCTGGTCAAGCAGCACGGCGTGGGCCTGTACCCCGTCGACTCGGAGCACTCGGCCATCTTCCAGTGCTTGGTGGGGGAGGAGCGCAACCCGATTGAGAAAATAATCCTCACCGCGTCCGGCGGGCCGTTTCGGGGCCGCACGGCCGCCGAGCTGGCCACTGTCACGAAGGCCCAGGCCCTGAAGCACCCCAACTGGGATATGGGCGCCAAAATCACCATCGACTCGGCCTCGCTCATGAACAAGGGCCTGGAGGTTATTGAGGCCAAGTGGCTGTTTGGCCTCCAGGACGACCAGATCGACGTGGTGGTTCACCCGCAGAGCATCATTCACTCGTTGGTGCAGTTTCAGGACGGATCCCTGAAGGCCCAGCTCGGCCTGCCCGACATGAAGCTGCCCATCCAGTACGCGTTGGGCTACCCACACCGGCTGCCCTCCGAGTTCCCGCGCTTCTCCTTCCTCGACTACCCCCAGCTCACCTTCGAGCAGCCCGACCGTGCCACGTTCCGCAACCTGCCGCTGGCTTTCGAGGCCATGCGCCGCGGCGGCAACGCGCCCTGCGTACTCAACGCCGCCAACGAGGTGGCTGTGGCCGCCTTTCTGCGCGACGAAATCGGGTTTCTGGAAATGCCCACGCTGGTCGAAAACTGCCTCACCAAGGTTTCGTACCTTGCCACTCCTTCCCTGGACGACTACGTGCAGACCGACGCTGAAACGCGCCGCGTCGCGCAGGAATTAGTTGGTCGAGGGTAGGGTTTACTCGTCTGTCATCCTGAGCGGCGCGAAGCAAAGCGAAGGACCTACCTCGGTTAAGCAGTCAGCTCTTCTAGATGAGCGTTTACTACGCCCGCTTGGCAGAGTCTGCGCGTTGAGCCAAGCTGCTGACTCGGAGGAAGGTCCTTCGCAAGCTCAGGATGACAATCAATAATTAACTCTCTCCACTTCCCTGATTTCGCTTTGGAAATATTAATCATGGCCGGCCAGATGCTGCTGGGCCTTTCCATTCTGGTTGGTTTGCACGAGTTTGGCCACTTCGCGGCGGCCAAGTACTTCAAGATTCGCGTCGATAAGTTTTACATCTTCTTCGACTTCCTGTTTCCAATGCCGGGCGTGATGAACTTCGCCCTGCTCAAAAAGAAAATCGGGGAGACGGAGTACGGCCTGGGCTGGTTTCCGCTCGGCGGCTACGTGGCCATCCACGGCATGATCGACGAAACCACCGACGCCGACCAGCTTTCGGCCGAGCCCCAGCCCAACGAGTTTCGCTCGAAGCCGGCCTGGCAGCGCCTGATCGTGATGCTGGGCGGCATCATCATGAACGTCATCACCGGCATCGTCATCTTCTCGGCCCTCACCTTCAAGTACGGCGAGGAATACCTGCCGGCCTCGGAAGTCACCTACGGCGTGCAGCCCAACAAGCTGGGCGAGAAAATCGGCTTCCGCACCGGCGACAAAATCGTGAAGATCAACGGCCGCCCCTTCACCGAGTTCGACGACGTGTACAAGCCCGACGTGCTCATCGGCAAAAACGGCTACTACACCGTGGAGCGTCAGGGCCAGCTCGTCGACATCCGCGTGCCCGTGGACTTTATGGACCAGCTCTCCGACAAGAGCCAGACGCCCTTCGTGCTGCCGCTGAACCCGTTCGAGGTCGACAAGATTACCTCCGGCAGCCCTGCCGCCAAGGCCGGCCTCCAGACCGGCGACCAGATTCTGCAGGTCGGGGGCAAGGACACTCGCTTCTTCCCCCAGCTCCAGGACGCCCTCAAGGCCAACGCCGGCAAGGACACGCCCCTGCTCATTAAGCGCGGCGCCGAAACCCTGACGCTCACCGCCAAAATCGACGAGGACGGCAAGCTGGGCTTCATGCCCAAGTCGTTGCTGCACTCCGCCACGCGCACCTACGGCCTGGCCGAGTCGGTGCCGGTGGGGACCAAGAAGGCCTTCGGCGTGATTACCACCCAGCTCACGGCCTTCGGCAAGATCTTCCGCGGCGAGGCTTCGGCCCGTAAGTCGCTGGGTGGCCCGATGGCCATTGCCCAGCAGTACGGCGGGCAGTGGGACTGGGAGCACTTCTGGCTGCTCACCGGCATGCTCTCTATGGTGCTGGCCTTCATGAACCTGCTACCCATCCCCGCCCTCGACGGCGGCCACGTGCTGTTTCTGCTCTACGAGATGGTCGCCGGCCGCAAGCCTTCCGACGCCTTCCTCGAAAACGCTCAGAAAGTCGGCATGGTCCTCATCTTGGGCCTGATGGTCTTCGTCATCTTCAACGACGCCATTAAAGCCATTTTTTAAAGCCGAAAAGCGAAGAAGCTAGTTCCCCTGCTCAGCTGAGCAGGGGAACTAGCTTCTTCGCTTTTCGGCTTTCTAGCCTTAGTCTTACTCACCCCGATGCGCCGTCTGCTTCTTATTGTACTGCTGCTCGCCGCCGGCCTCGCCGCCGCGGCCCACGCTTACCACGCCTCCATCATGGACGTGCGCTACAATGCCCCCAAGCAGCAGCTGGAAGTGGCCCTGAAGGTCTTCACCGACGACTTCGAGAAGGCCCTGTCCGCGGGCCAGCCCCGGCCCATCAGCTTTGAGGAGTCGCCGAAGCCGCAGGTGACCACGCTCATTACGGCCCTGCTAACCCGCTCGGTAGCCTTCGGCACCCGGCCCGGCGAGGCGCTGCCGCTCAAGTTCATCGGCTTTCAGAAGGAAAGCGACGCGCACTGGCTGTACTTCTCCATCAAGCTGGCCAAGCCCGTCAACGGTATTTACCTGCGCCACCGCCTGCTGCTCGACACCTTCGCCGACGAGATGAACATCGTGAACGTAGAGGCCGCCGGCAAAAAGCAGAGCGCCCTGTTCCGCGACGGCGAAGACAGCCAGAAGCTGATGTGGTAGGTGAATGGAGGAATGAGTGAATGAGTGAATGGGTGGATGAACCAACAATCATTCGCCCATTGCTACCCGCCGCTACCACGAGTCTGCGGCCTCCGAAGCAGTTCCCGGCGCGCCCGAAGTGTCGCCCGGCCTGCCCGAAGCTACGCTCGGCGCTCCCGAAGATCTTCCTGGCTTACCTGAAGCCTGCCCCGGCCTCCCCGAAAATGCTCCCGGCTCGCCGGAAGCAATAAAAAGGACGACCGAAGAGGGAAAAAGAGCTATTTCCGACTTTTCGGTCAGCCCAGTCGGCTTTTCGAGGCGCCCGGGCAGGCTTTCCGCCCGCCCGGGCGCGGCAACAGCAAGCCCCGACGTTGCGCTAACGTCGGGGCTTGCTGGTTAAAAGGAGCTGTTTACACTTCCGAGGATGGATTGCTTCGCTCTGTGCGCACCAACGGTAGGGAAGAGCTATTTCCAGTCGACGCCGCCGGCGTCGTCCTTTTTGTCGGCGTCGGGCTTGAGCAGGCGGAACTCGACGCGGCGGTTGATGGTGGCGTCGGCGTCGGTTACCTCATCCTTGAGGGGCTGGGAGCTGCCGTAGCCCATGCTCTCGATGCGGTTGGGCTTGAGCTTGCCCTTCACCTCGATGTAGCGGCGGATGGCCTCGGCCCGGTCCTGCGAGAGGGTCATGTTGGCGTCCGGGTCGCCACTGGTGTCGGTGTGGCCCGAGATGCTGAGGCGGAACGTGGGGTGGTCGACCAGAAACAGGGCAATGCGGTCCAGGGTGGGGTGCATGGAGGCGCGGATGGTAGCCTTGCCGGGGTCGAATTCGATGTTTTTGAAGATGAGCGGGATTTTGTAGTCGATGGAGTTGGTCATCAGCTTCATCACCGTGTCGCCCTTGAGCTCAAACTGCTTTTCGACGCTGAAAAAGTCGGGGCTCTGAATCAGCATCACGTAGTGGGAGCCCTCGATGAGGTCGAAGGCGAAGGTGCCGTCGGGCCGCACGTACTTGCTGGCCACCTCGATGCCGTTGTCGGTATCGATGATGCTCACGATGCCGCCCAGGGGCTTGCCCGCCACCGAGTCGATTAGCGTGCCCTCGACGTGGGTGGTGGCCAGCGGCTGGGCCTCCATGGGCAGCGGGAAGGAGTAGAGGTCCAGGTTTTTCAGGTCCTTTTCCTCCGAGCGGGCGTAGTATAGGTCCTTCGATTCGCTGTCGATGGTGAAGTAGTACTCCGAGCCCTTGCCGTTGACCAACGGCCCGATGTTGCGCGGCTCCTGCCAGCGGCCCCGCACGCGGTAGGTTTTGTAGATGTCGAAGTCGCCGTAGTTGAGCAGCTGCCCGCGCGAGCTGAAGTAAAGCACGTGGTAGAGCGGGTGGTAGTAGGGGCTCACCTCGCTTTCACGGGTATTGACCACGGGGCCCAGGTTTTCGGCCTTGCCCCACTGCCCGGCCTTGTTTTTGGCCGTGTACCAGATGTCGGACAGGCCGAAGCCGCCGAGCCGGTCGGAGGCAAAGTACAGCGTGTCCTCGTTGGGCGAGAGGGTGGGCTGCGAGTCCCAGGCCGAGGAATTCACCTGCATGCCCAGGCTCTTGGGTACCGTCCACTGTCCGTCCTTAAACGACGACACGAACAGGTCGCAGTTGCCGTGGCAGCTCGGGCATTCGCAGCGGGTGAAGTACAGCGTCTTGCCGTCCTTACTGATGCAGGCCGAGCCCTCGTTGTAGGGCGAGTTGATGGGCTTGGGCAGCGGCTCGGCATCGGTCCACGCCGTGCCCTCCCGGTGCGCGGTGTAGAGGTCCTCGTCGATAACGCCGTTGATGCCGCGCATCTTGCGCTTGGAGGAGAAGATAATCTGGTCGGCGCCGGTGTTCAGGGTGGGGCCGTAGTCCTCGGACTTGGAGTTGATGGCGTCGCCCATGCTGGTATACACGCCCTTGGGAGGGTGAAACGTGGCAATGCTCTTGCGGTACTCCACGATGTCGTAGTACGACTTGAGGGGCACGTACAGGTCGGCGGTTTTCTGCTCCAGCGAGTCGTAGTATAGCTGCACGCGGGTGATATCCTGGCGGCGGTGCTTGAGGGCCAGGCGGAAGTAGACCTTGGCCTTTTCCTCGTTGCCGGCCTTTTCGTGGAGCTGGCCCAGGCGCCAGAGCATCTGGGTGTTCTTGTAGAAGTTTTGGATGCCGAACTGGGCCACGTAGGCTTCGAGCAGGTTGCGGGTCTGGTTCCAATTGCGGCGCTTTTCGGCCTTGGCAATGGCCCGCAGCGCCTTCTTGTCCTCGAAGTACGGAATCCGGTTCACGTTCGGGAAGTCCGGGTTGGCGTCGGGGCGCAGGCGCAGCTGGCGGGTTACTTTGCTACTGAGCTTGCGCTGCTTGATGGGCGCGCCGCTGGGCTGCTGGGCGCGCGCGAGCCCGAAGGCAAACAGGAAAAGCAGCAGTAGAACCGGGCGAAATAGGCGGGGCATAGTCGGATAGGGCACAAAAGCCGGCCCTTTCGGCGCGGCGGGGTTCAAAAATAGGGATTTTCTCATGCAAATTGCCTTCGTCGCGCGTCTGCCGGAGTGGCCGGAACCTGTGCCGCCTTGTCGGGCCCAGAGGGGCAAATAAGGCGGGGCGGGGGGTGGCATGGCACTTGTCAAAACAGTATCTTCGGAAGCCCCATCCTGAAATGGCGCTTTGCCGCGCCGGCCGTCTGTCATTCTGGCACCGCCGGCTTCTCCCGTCGCCTCTCCCTGAAGACCTCTATTTTGCCAAAATCCGCTTTATCCTCCCTGTTGCTAATGACCGACGACCCCGCCGAAGTAGTGTCCATCGTGGCCGCCGACCCCGACCAGACGCTCGGGGAGCAGGAAGCGCCCGAGGTGCTGGCGCTGCTGCCGGTGCGCAATACGGTGCTGTTTCCGGGCGTGGTGCTGCCCGTCACGGTGACCCGCAAGAAGAGTATCCGGCTGGTGCGCAAGGCCTACCGGGGCAATAAAATCGTGGGCGTGGTGGCCCAGAAGAACACCCAGAGCGACGATCCGGCCCTGGCCGACCTCTACCAGGTGGGCACCATGGCCAAGATCCTGAAGCTGCTGGTGCTGCCCGATGGCAACACGACCATCATCATCCAGGGCCAGAGCCGCTTCCAGATCGAGGAGCAAACTCAGGACACACCCTACCTTATGGCCCGGGTGAGCTACCGGCCGGAGGTGTTTCCGGGTAAGCTGTCGAAGGAAGTGAAGGGCCTGGTGAGCACGCTCAAGGACGCGGCCGCCAAGATGCTCAAGCTCAACCCCGAGATTCCGCAGGAAGCCCAGGTGGCCCTCGACAACATTGAGTCGCCCTCGTTTCTGACCCACTTTCTCTCCTCCAACATCAACGTGGAGGTGGGCCTCAAGCAGAAGCTGCTCGAAATCAACGACGGCGTGGAGCGGGGCACGATGCTGCTGGAGATGATGCTCAAGGAAATCCAGCACCTCGAAATCAAGCACGAAATCCAGACCAAGGTTCACACCGACATCGACCAGCAGCAGCGCGACTACTTCCTGCGCCAGCAGATCAAGGTGCTCCAGGACGAGCTGGGCTTCGACGGCCCCGACCAGGAGGTGGAAAAGCTGCGCCAGCGCGCCAAGGACAAGAAGTGGCCCGAGGCCGTGGCCAAGCACTTCACCAAGGAGCTCGAAAAGCTGGGCCGCATCAATCCCCAGGCCGCCGAATATCCGGTGAGCGTCAACTACGTGGAGTTTCTGCTCGACCTGCCCTGGGCCGAGTATACCAAGGACAACTTCAACCTCAAGCGCACCCGCAAGATCCTGGATGCCGACCACTACGGCATGGAAAAAGTGAAGGAGCGCATTATCGAGTACCTGGCTGTGCTCAAGCTCAAGCAGGATCTGAAAGCCCCGATTCTGTGCCTCTACGGCCCACCCGGCGTGGGCAAAACTTCCCTGGGCCGCTCCATTGCCACGGCCCTGGGCCGCAAGTACGTGCGCATGAGCCTGGGCGGAGTGCGCGACGAGGCCGAAATCCGCGGGCACCGCAAAACCTACGTGGGCGCCATGCCCGGCCGCATCATCGCCCAGATCAAGAAGGCCGGGGCTTCGAACCCGGTGATTGTGCTCGACGAAATCGACAAGATTGCCTCCGACTTCCGCGGCGACCCGTCCTCGGCTTTGCTGGAAGTGCTGGACCCGGAGCAGAACTCGACCTTCACCGACAACTACCTGGAGGTGGAGTACGACCTCTCGAAGGTGCTCTTCATTGCCACGGCCAACTCGCTCGACACCATTCAGCCGGCCCTGCGCGACCGGATGGAGATCATCGACCTGACGGGCTACACGCTGGAGGAGAAAACCCAGATTGCCAAAAAGCACCTCTGGCCCAAGCAGCTCACCGAGCACGGCCTGAGCCTGAAGGACGTGAACATCACTACGGCCTCCCTGCAGCGCGTCATCGACGACTACACCCGCGAGAGCGGGGTGCGCAGCCTGGAGCGCAAGCTCGGGGCCGTGTCGCGCAACATTGCCAAGCACAAGGCCATGAAGGAGCCGTTTCCCGAAACCCTGGAGCCTAAGGATATTGCCCGCATCCTGGGCGCGGCCACCTTCGACCGCGACATCTACCAGGACAATGAAACCGCCGGCGTGGTCACGGGCCTGGCCTGGACCTCGGTGGGCGGCGACATCCTGTTCATCGAAAGCCTGCTGAGCCGGGGCCGGGGCAAGCTCACGCTCTCGGGCCAGCTCGGCGACGTGATGAAGGAGTCGGCCATCACGGCCCTGAGCTACCTGCGCAGCCGGGCCGAGGAGCTAGGCATCGACTACCGCCTCTTCGACCAGTACGACCTGCACATTCACTTCCCCGAGGGCGCCGTGCCCAAAGACGGCCCCAGCGCCGGCATTGCCATCTTCACCAGCATTGCCTCGGTATTCACGCAGCGCAAAATTCGCAGCCACCTGGCCATGACCGGCGAAATCACCCTGCGCGGCAAGGTGCTGCCGGTGGGCGGCATCAAGGAAAAGATTCTGGCCGCCAAGCGGGCCGGCGTGCGCGACATTATCCTGTGCCACAAAAACCGCAAGGACATCGACGAAATCCCGGCCGAGTATACCAAGGACCTACGCATCCACTACGCCGACCGCGTCGACGACGTGCTGAAGGTGGCCCTGCTCGACGAGCTGGTGGCCCACCCCCTCAAGCTCATCGTGCGCGACGAGCCAGCCCCGACCGCCGGCCCCAGCGTGGAGGTATCGTAGCGTGGAGCAAGTACAACGGGCTCTGAGACTTTGGTTTCAGAGCCCGTTGTACTTGCTCATAGCCCTGAAACTTTCGTTTTAGTGTGCTGTGTACTTGCAACGTGCACGTAAACAAAAGTTTCAGGGCACATTGAACTAGTAATGTGCACATAAACAAAAGTTTCAGGGCGCGTTGCACTAGTAATGTGCACGTAAACAAAAGTTTTAGTGCTCGTTATAGTATTATCTGCACCGAAACCAAAATTTCAGGGTCGGTAAACAGTTTTTGAGGCTTACATACAGCATTCGGTACGTACCGGTAAACTGTTATCCTGGGGCTTATACGATTACGGCAAGGCTGGTAAACCGTCGCCCAGGGCCTACGAGAATACGGCCAGGCCGGCATGACTTCGTGGCGCGCCGCACAATAAAGCAGCCGGGCCGGGCGTCTTATCCGGGATGCTCCCGAAACCCCGTATCTTAGACTTATGAATCGACTGTTACGCCGCCGCGCCGTCTATCTGCTATCTGCCCTGGGGCTGGCCGCGCTGGCGACCAAGCCCGCCGCCGCCCAGCTTGGGGGGCAGCAGGCGTTTTCCTTTCTGACCCTGCCCCCCAGCGCCAAGATATCCGCCCTGGGCGGCGTCAACGTGTCGGCCCGCGACGCCGACCCGACCATGATTTTCGGCAACCCCGCCCTGCTCAATGCCGACATGGACGGCCGCCTGGCCCTAAGCTACGTCGATTACCTGGCCGACATCAAGCAAAGCACGGCCGCCTACGTGTTCAACACCCAGCGCGCCGGCCGTATTGGCGTGGGGCTCACCTACCTCAACTATGGCGAGTTTGAGCAGTTTGACGCGGCCGGCAACAGCCTCGGCACCTTCGGCGTGAACGAGTACGCCCTGCAGGGCTCCGATGCCTACACCAGCGGCAACATCACGGTGGGTGGCACGCTCAAGCTGGCCGTGTCGGGCATTGCCGGCAACCACTCGGTAGCTGCCCTGGCCGACATCGGTGGCGTGTTCAAGCATCCCACCCAGGACTTCACCGTGGCCCTGGCCGTTAAGAATGCCGGCGTGCAGCTGCGACCCTACGCCGGGGCCGAGCGGGAACCCATGCCCCTGGACGTGCAGCTGGGCACTTCCTTCAAGCCCGAGCACATGCCACTGCGCTTTTCCATCACGGCCCACCACCTCCAGCAGCTCGACATCGTGTACCTCGACCCCAACGTGCGCGGGCAGCTCGACGAAAACAACGAGGAGAAGAAAGCCAAAAAGAGCCTCGGCGACAAGATTGCCCGCCATTTCGTGGTGGGCGGGGAGCTGATCCTGGGCAAGAACCTCAACCTGCGCGTGGGCTACAACCACCTGCAGCGGCGTGAGCTGCGCCTCGACAACACCTCCGGCGGGGCCGGCCTCAGCTTCGGGGCCATGATTCGCATCAGCCAGTTTCAGTTCGACTACACCCACGCCTCCATCCACGCCGCCGGCGGGGCCAACTACTTCACCGTGGCCCGCAATATCGACTCGCTCTTCAAAAAGAACGACTAGCGCAATCCGGGGCCGGCGCGGCTCCGTTTCTTGAGCAAGGGCCCGCCAACTTACCCAGCCGCCGGCCACCTTGTTGCGTTGATGGGGCAGCCCCGCTTTCCGGTGGGGCTGCTTCGCTCGTTTCTCCTCTTTCCTACCGCACCCTATGCTAGACGCCGCTTCCTTCCTCACCCCGGCCCAGATTGTAGCCGAGCTGGACAAATACATCATCGGCCAGCACGAGGCCAAGCGCCACGTGGCCATTGCCCTGCGCAACCGCTGGCGCCGCCTGCACGCCCCGGCCGATATGCAGCGCGAAATCGTGCCCAACAACATTCTCATGATTGGCTCTACGGGCGTGGGCAAAACCGAAATTGCCCGCCGCCTGGCCAGCATTGCCGGCGCGCCCTTCATCAAGGTCGAGGCCTCCAAGTTCACCGAGGTCGGCTACGTGGGCCGCGACGTGGAAAGCATGGTGCGCGACCTGATGGAGCAGTCGGTGAACATGGTGAAGCAGCGCCGCAAGGAGGAAGTAAAGGTGAAAGCCGCCCAGGCCGTGGAAGACATCATTCTCGACGCCCTCATCCCGCCCGTCACGTCCGGGGGCAGCGTCGGGAAGGCCTCCGTCGGCTTCGGCCTCGACAGCGGCGCCATGCCCGACTCCGACGCTGAGCTCAACGAGCGGACCCGGGAGAAGTTTCGCCTCAAAATCCGCAGCGGTGAGTTGGATGAGCGCAAAATTGATATTAAAGTACAGCAAAACAGCGCCCCCGGCATCGGGGTGGTGGGCGGCCCCGGCGGCATGGACGAAGCGTCTATGGCCGGCCTGCAGGACATGCTCAGCGGTATGCTGCCCAAGAAAACCCGCAAGCGCAACGTCACCATTGCCGAGGCCCGCAAGCTGCTCCTCGACGAGGAAGCCGCCAAGCTCATCGACATGGACGAGGTAAAGGACGAAGCCGTCCGTCAGGCCGAAAACGCCGGCATCATCTTCATCGACGAAATCGACAAGGTAGCCAGCCGTAGCAGCAAGGGTGGGGGCGGCCCCGACGTGAGCCGGGAAGGCGTGCAGCGCGACCTGCTGCCCATCGTGGAAGGCTCGGCCGTGAACACCAAGTACGGCATCGTCAACACCGACCACATCCTGTTCATTGCCGCCGGCGCCTTCCACGTGGCCAAGCCCAGCGACCTTATTCCGGAGTTGCAGGGCCGCTTTCCCATCCGCGTGGAGTTGCAGAGCCTGACCAAGGACGACTTCTACCTCATCCTGAAAGACCCCAAAAATGCTCTGACCAAGCAGTACGAAGCCCTGCTGCAGGCCGAAGACGTGGAGCTTACCTTCGACGACGCGGCCTTGGAGCGCCTGGCCGAAATTGCCTTCGAGGTCAATTCCGAAGTCGAAAACATCGGGGCCCGGCGCCTGAACACCGTGATGAGCCGCCTGCTCAACGACATCCTTTTCGATGTGCCCGACCGGATCAGCGCCCACGCCCGCATCCTCATCACCCGCGAGCTGGTGGAGGAACGCCTGCGCGACATGGTCCGCAACCGCGACCTGAGCCAGTACATATTGTGAGGTGGTGAGGTGTAAAATGGTGCGGGCCGTTCAACGGTAGCTAGTATCCCCACGTACTTTCGATGGGATATTGGCGGCCGTTGAACGGCCCGCACCATTTCACCACCTTACCACCTCACCGAATGCACTACTATATCATCACCGGCGCCAGTCGGGGCCTGGGCAAGGCGTTGGCCGAGACCATTCTGCGGCAGCCGGGCACCAGCGTGCTGGGCGTGTCGCGGCACGCGACCATCGAGCACGAGCGGTACCACCACCAGCCCCTCGACCTGTCCGACATCTTGGCGGTGGAGAACAACCTGCACAAGGTATTTCCGCCCTGGACCGATGCCGCCAGCATCACGCTCATCAACAACGCCGGCGTGCTGGGCGAAATCGGCTACCTGGGCGAACTGCCGAACGAACACTTCAACTTCGTATTCGATGTGAACGTGGTGGCACCAGCCATGCTCATGAACACGTTTCTGAGCGCCTACCACCCGCTAACCGTGCCGCGCACGGTGCTCAACATCAGCAGCGGCGCCGCCCAGCGCCCCGTCGACGGCTGGAGCGCCTACTGTGCTTCCAAGGCGGCCCTGGAGTCCCTGTCCCAGACGGCGCAGAAGGAGCAGCACCTGCGAGGCTCTAGTATCCGTATCCACAGCTTGTCGCCGGGCGTGATGGATACCGCCATGCAGGCGCACATTCGCGCGGCAGACGCGGCCAGCTTCAGCGAGCTACCCCGCTTTGCCGACCAACACGCGCAGGGTGGGCTGGTGACTGCCGAGGCCGTAGCGCACCGCATCGTAGGGTGGCTCCAGCGGGCCGACGAGCCGACAGTAGGTGTGCTGGTGAAGCTGCAGGATATCTAGCAGTCGCATCGGAAGCCTGCGGGACGCCATAATAAAAAAAGCGCCACCCATCCTTGGGTGGCGCTTTTTTTATTATGGTACTGCGCTTTACTTGCTCCGGAATACTGCTACCGCAGCATATGGATAGGTAGAGCCGGCAGCGGTGGTGGCCAGCGTACCAGAGGGCACCTGAATGGTGGTGCCGTTGGCCAGCTTGATGTTGGCCAGCGGCGTGAGCACAATCCGGCGGCCATCCTGCAGCACGTACTCAAACGTGAAGACGATGGCGTCGTTGGGCACAATTAGGTTATTGAACCGCGTTGGATCTTCCGGGGGCTCGGTAGCATTGAGCACGTTGCCAGAAGCCGGCGCCGACAGCCGCTGCAGACCCGAAATGGCCTGCTTGCTGTCGAGGGTAATGACGGCGGGGAAAGAAGTGTAGTCACCCACCTTTAGGCGCGGACCCAGCAGGGCACCCCGGCGGTAGGAGCGGTACACCTCAATAGTGGCCAGCTTGATGTCGCGCTGGTTGCCCGGGTCAATCGTGAATTCGAAGACTGGCCGGACCGGATTGGTATTCGGCGCGGCCTGGGCCGCCGTGATTTCAAAGAAATCCTTGCCGGGAGTCACTTGAGGAAAGATAATCGGCAGCTCTTCCACCTCGGGGGCAGGGAGCTTGTCTTCGTCTTTGCAGGCCGTCAGGGCGCTGCCAAAACTGAGCAGGAACAGTATGTTGAAAGCGAGTTTTTTCATCGGACAGTGAAGTTGAAAGATTTTTAACCTGGAAAAACCTGATTACTTGTCCCAGAAAATCTTGTCATTTATCAAAGAAGGCTGCGCGGGCGCGTTGGGGTTGGAGGTAAGATCACCCTGCCGGTAAGGCAGTCGGATTGGATACCCGCCGATCAGACGGGTGTTGGGCTCGGCGGTAGTGCCGGGCAGCGTAATGAACGGATAGCCCGTCCGACGGTAGTCGGTGTAGGCATCCAGGCCAAAGCCAAAGCCCGCCGTATACTTCTCCTCGATGATGTTGTAGAGCTTGGCTTCCGTGGCGCTCAACCCTGCCGAAGCAGGCAGCGAGGCAGGCCGCGTAGTGCCATCGAAACGCAGCAGCGCGCTGTTAACGTACGTGTTGATGGCCGTAGCGGCTATTACGGGGCTACCGTCGGCAGTGGCAATAGCATTTACTTTCGCAAAGTTAGCCCGGATGGCTTGTTCGTAAGCGGTGCGGGCGCCGGCTACGTCGTTGAGAACCATCAGCCGCGCCTCAGCTTCGGTGAAGAGGGAGCCGGAATACGTGAACAGACGCTGGGCAACGGCGCCCTTGCCCGAGGTAACAATAGCTACTCCACCGGCGCCGTTATCAAACTTACCGCCTACGGCGTACAGGCCCGGTAGCGTACGGGTGCTGGAGTTGCTGGTACTGGCAGCCGCGCCAATACTGCCCAACAGCGTCGTAACGAAACGGCCCAGCACGAAGTCCGCCGTCACAGACTGACCAGGAGTGGCCTGGTTGTAAAAGAAGTAGGGAAGCCGTGGGTCATTGCGGGAGTTCATGACCGTAACGTAGAAGAAACGGCCAATCTGATCTTCCGGCGAAGCCGCGTAGTTGGCCTGGTAGCCGGGGTGGCGGTTTTCAGGCGTGTTCTGAGCGTAATACTGGAATTCAAAGTCGTCCGTCAGGTTCTGGGCCGGAGTAGCCAGCAGGCGCTGTACACTGTCGGCCAGAGCAGCCTGGGAAGAGAGGACGGCGGTGGGGTTCAGCCGGATCTGGGTGAAGAGCTTGAGCTTGAGGCTGCGGCCTAGCCGGGCCCATTTGGCCTTGTCGCCCTTGTACATGACATCCACGTTGGTGGGTATCGTTCCAGAAGGCTTGGCCAGGTTCTGGATGCCAGTATTGATGAGCTGAATCAGATCCTTATAGATGTCCGAGTCCTTGTCAAACTTGGGCGCGGGCTTGCCTACCCCCTGCAAGGCTTCCGAGTAGGGAATGTCGCCCCACACGTCAACCATCTGGCTGAACACGTAAGCCTTCTGAATCTGGGCAATACCCACGTAGCCCCAGTCCTGGGATGCGGTGCCCTGCGTTATGATCTGCTCATTGTTGGCCAGGCAATCCGTGTACAGCGTCCGCCATTGCGTTTCTACCGAGCTGCCGTCCAGGGTGTAGGAACCGATACCGCGGGCCGAAGAAAGCTGGTTGACCAACGAAGAGGTTGGCTGGCCCAGACCGGCCAAGCTAAAGCCCAGGCCCGTCGCCATACCGGCCTGTGCGCCGGGCAGCAAATCCTGCAACCGGGCCGAAACTGGCTGCAGTGGGTCAACGTTGACGTCAAAGAAGTCTTTGCAGCCCGAAGTAAAGGCCAGTAGCCCAAGAAGAGCCAGGGTAGCCGATGCGTTACTTATTTTCATTGTTTAAAAACAACTAGCTGTGATTAGAACGTTACGCGCAGGTTGATGCCGTAACGACGGGTCGACGGAGCGTTGGTCAGCTCGAAGCCCTGAATGTTGCTGTCCGTACCGTAAGTGCCCGTTTCGGGGTCGAAGTTGGTGTACTTCGGAATGTTGGGGCAGTACCAGTACAGGTTGCGGCCCGACAGGGACACGTTGAAGCTGCCAAAAGGCGTCTTCTCGATCAGCTTTTTCGGAATGTCGTAGCCCAGCGTGATTTCGCGCAGACGTACGGTCGTGGCATCGTATACCGACATCTCGTCGGCGCCGCTCAGGGCTGCCGAGCCGCTACCGAAGTAGAAGTCGTTGAGGGTAATAGCCGTGTTGTTTGGAATCGTGCTGCCATCGGCGTTGCGCAGGGGTTGCCGCGTCGTTGGGTCGCCTTGAACACCTTTGATCATCACCAGCTTTTCCCGGTCTTCCGTGTCTTTCGTCACGCCCCGGCCCAGTTCCTGCATCAGGGTGGTCGAGTAGATGCTGCCACCGCGACGGTAGTCAATTACGGTGTTCAGAGTGAAGCCTTTGAAGGCGAACTGGTTGATGATGCCCATCATGAACTGGGGGCTGGGGTTGCCGATTGGCCGGGGCGTCGGATCAATAATCATCCGGCCCGTCGAGGGGTCAATCAGCCGGTTGCCTTGCTCGTCGCGGGCAACGGTAGTACCGAAAATCTCCCCGTATGGCTGCCCAGCCTGCAGTACCGGCTGCAGCGTGCTGCCGGTGAAGTAGCCGTCGATGACGAGCTGCTCCAGACCAGCCGTGAGCTTCTCCACAATGTTGCGATTGTGCGTGAAGTTGGTCGTGCTGGTCCAGCGGAAACCGTGCGTATCCAGCGGCACCATCGTGAAGCCGACTTCTACGCCCTTGTTAGAAATCTCCCCAAAGTTGGTGGTGTAGGCGCTAAAGCCCGTGGCGGAAGGCAGCGTGATGTCGGCAATCTGGTGGGTCGTGCGCCGATCATAGAAAGACGCACTCACCGAGATACGATCCTTGAGGAAGGAGAGGTCCGTACCGATTTCCACTTCGTTGGTAAACTCAGGCGTCAGGCCTGCGTTGCCGAGCGCACTGCTCAGGCGCAGGGCCGTGGAAGTACCGATTGGGAAGTCGGTTTCAGCGCCACCCACTCCGTAAGCCGGGTTGTTGCTGTAGCGGGTTGGACCGGCCACGTAAGGCGTAGCATCGTAACCTACCCGGCCGAAGTTGGCGCGGATCTTACCGGAGCGCAGCCAGGGGTAGTTTAGCTTGAAGGCTTCGGTGAAGATGAACGAGCCGTTCAGGCTGGAATAGAAGTAGGAGCCGCCCGGATTACCCGATTCGCCGTTCTTGTTCAGCGTCGACGACCAGTCGTTGCGGCCGGTAGCCGTCAGGAAAGCCCAGTCCTTGTAGCCGATGGTGACGTCGCCCAGTACACCCATGAGGCGCCGCTTCAGCGTGGGGTATTGGCCGTTCTGCCGCTGAGTGGTGGTGTTGCCGATGTTGTCGATGCCCCGCACGATAATGCCCGTGCCCTGAAACGAGGTAGCCGCCGTTTGCCGCTGGTTGAGGTTCTGGCCCACGCTGGCCCGAATGTTAATGTCTTCGGTGATATTCTTGTCAAAACCCAGCAGTACCGTCTGGTCGAGCTCCGTGTTTTGGAGGTTGTCCTCGATGATATTGCCCGAGAGGGAGTAAGTGCCCGTGCCGCCCGGCCGCAGAGTCGTTCGGCGGATATCGGTGTAAGTATTGACCCCACCAATGTAGCGAAGCGTCAGCCATTCCTTGAAGGCATAGCTGGCGTTGGCGCTGGCCACTACCCGGTCAACGCGCGACGTGTATTTGTTGTTCTCAACCGACCAGAGCGGGTTGTCAACGTTATCCGAGAGGGCCGGCCAGGCAAATACCGAGCTATAGTTCGTGGGGTTAATGTAGGGCAAGCCCTGCAGGTCAAGGTCGCGGGGCATGAACAGCAGCCGCGCCAGTACCGAGTTGCCGCTGCTACCGAACGTGCTGCTCCCACCCACCTGCGGGCCCTGCTGGGTGGTGTTGGTATACGTGACGTTGCCGCCCACCGTCAGCTTGTTGAACGTGCCCGAGCCGCCAGCGCCGATGCTGTTGCGCACGAAGCTGGAGCCGGGAATGATGCCGGTCTGGTCGACGCGGGATAACACTGCGGAAAAAGTGGCGTTTTCACTGGAGCCGTTTAGCGAAAGGGAGTTTTCATACACGTGGCCCGTGTTGAAAAAGTCCTTTACGTTGTCCGGGTAGGCCTGGTAAGGAATGCGGGCGTCGTCCCCAATGGAGGGAAAATCTGGGTTGCCCGCCTGGGGGTGCCGCCGGGTGGCCGGAGCCTGCGGATTGCCGGTATTACCGAATTTCGGTCCCCAGCTGCCGTTGTAGCCAGTACCGGTCGAGTCGAAGAAGAACTGCGTGCCCGAGCCGTAGGAGTTCTGGTATTTTGGAAGACCTGCGACCTTCTCGAAGGAATAGGATGTGCTGTAGCCCACCTGCACGCCTTTGGGACCTTTGGAGCCGCTGCCGCTACGGGTGGTGATAACCACTACGCCGCCAGCGGCGCGGGAGCCGTAGAGGGCAGCCGCAGCCGCGCCTTTCAGCACCGTCATCGACGCAATGTTGTTTGGGTCAATGTCGGCTACCCGGTTGGAGTAGTTGGTGCTGTTGCCCAGGGCTGAAGCCGAGCTGAACTGCTGGTTATCGTAGGGAATACCATCTACTACAAACAAGGGACCGTTTACGCGCTGCAGCGAGCTGTTGCCCCGGATGGTGATACGCGTAGAAGCCCCGGGCGTGCTGCCGACGCTGCTGATGTTAACGCCCGGAATCTTGCCGGCCAGGGTCCGCAGCACGTCTGGCTCGGACTTCTGCTGCACCTGCTCCGGTTTGATTTCGGTTACGGCGTAGCCTAGAGCCCGCTCTTCGCGCTTAATGCCCAAGGCCGTTACGACTACCTCATTCAGTTGCTTCGTATCAACGGTCAGAGCTACGTCAACCGTTTTGCTGGCCCCGATGGGCCGCTCTGTCGAGTTATATCCCAGCTGTTTGAATACCAAGGTGGTGGCGTCGTCGGGGACTTGCAGCGTGTAGTTGCCGTCGGCATTGGTGGCTGTACCGAGGCTGGTACCTTTTACCAGTACGCTTGCTCCCGGTAAGCCTTCGTTAGTACTTGCGTCAAGTACCTTTCCTGAAACGGCTCTGCCCTGCGCCCAGGAGCGCCCAACAAAAGCCAGTGACAGAAATAAACTCAGTAGTATGAGTCTTTTCATGAAAAAAGGGGGTAAAAATGAAACAATAGGGTGGAGAAGGGAAAAAGACCTTTGTTGCTAAAATTAGTATAAAATTTTCTTGTTCTGGCTACCTCACCAGGGTATCTGTTAGAAGTTAAGGAGGATAAGGATAAAATTAAATCAGATTTCCAGGGTGAGAGCCAGAATTACAAACCTAGCAGCTACTTAGTAAATCGGAAAGCAGACGCTTTTATAGCCGAATACTTAGTAGATGCCTGGATGTGCCGGAGTGCACACGTTAAGTAGATATAAATTTTTCTCATTGTTGACCATAAAAAAAGAGGCTGGAATAGTCCAGCCTCTTTTCAAATATCAAAATTGTTAACCGTTAGTCAACAACATCCCAGAAGATTTTGCTGGTGAATTGACTGATTCCAGCAGGAATGTTCGGAGCGTTGGTCGTAACCTCAGTCTGAGGATACAGCAGGCGCACTGGCAGCTTATCAGCCCGTGGGTTCGTGCTCGTAGCATCAAGCGAGGTGAACGATACGGCGCCATTGGTTGGAGTTGGAGCCTCCGTTTTTGGGAAACCCGTACGACGGTACTCGCTCCAGGCTTCGATGCTGCTTACGGTATTCAGTGCCAAGTATTTCTGGAAGATGATTTTCTCCAGCTTGGTCGTCGGACCAGTTTCCCAGTTGACCTTGGGGTTGGTGGCGTTATCGGCTAAGTAGCCATCTGCCCGGACCGTCGCGGCAGCAGCCGTTTCAGCAGGGTTATAGAAGTACACAAACGAAGCCCGGATACCAGCGGTGTAGTCAGTCTTAGCCTGGGCATCACCGCCCGCCAGCCAAGCCTTGTCAGACGACTTGGCTTCGGCCTGCAGGAAGTAGCTTTCGGCAGCCAGCATTAGCGGAACGGGAGCATTGAAGCCTTTCAGCAAGCCACCACCAATAATCAGGCGGGAATAGTTGGTGGGCAGAGCAAGAAGGCCTTGGCCGCCCAACTGCACACCCACATACTTGCCAACGTTAGGGTTGGTAGCAAGGGTAACCGCGCTGTACAGCCGGGTCAGACGAGGGTCTTTATTCGCCTGATAGGCATTGATGATATACTCCGTTGGCAGCTGGTAGTTCTGCTCGGTAGTGCCGCCACCCGTTGGGGTCAGGCCGTAGCGGTTATAGAGCGGGTTCTGTTGATTGGTAGCCTGAGCATAGCCCGGGTTTACTGCAGCATCAGCCGTGAGGAAACCAGCGTTCGAGGTAGGCAGCTTGGCCATCTCGTCCTTGATGTAAGTTTGCAAAGAAGCGACGTTCGACTGGCGGAGCAGCATGCGAAGCTTCAGGGTGTTAGCAAACTTAGCCCAGTTGGTCATGGTACCACCAAACATGATATCAACAGTACCAACAGCTGGAGTACTGGCGGGCAGGTTGGCAATAGCCGTCGTAGCGCCGTTCAGTTTGGCAATAAGGTCTTTGTAGATGTCAGCGGCGGCATCATACTTAGGAACAATGTTGCTAGAACCTTGCAGAGCTTGCGAGTAGGGAATATCACCGTACTCATCTACCAACAGTTGAAAGTTGTAGGCTTTCATGATCGTGGCAATAGCCGCGATATTTGGCAGACCCTGAGCCGTGGCGCTCTTCTCAATCAGGTCGTAGTCGTAGATGTTATCGTAAGTATTGTTCCACAGAGCCTGCTGATAAAGGCTGGTGTAGTTATACGTACGCTCTTCAGGAAAACCGTTTACCGTACCGCTCTTAGCCCAATAGCCTACCGACCAGTTACCGTACGTGTTGTACAGGTTACCGAAGTTGTCAGCGGTTACTTTAAGGGCGTTTGGCAGCAACTGCTGCGGCGTAGCGGTCAGCTGGTTGTTAGGATTCTGGTTGACGTCGAGAAATTTCTCGCAGCTGGTTGTTGTCAGAGCTGTAGCGGAAACGGCTAAGGCAACGAAGACTTTTAAACTTCTTTTCATGCTAAGGTAGATTTAGAAGGTAGCAGAAAGGCTAGCACCGTAGAACCGGGTTGGCGGAGTCTGGTTGATGGTGTTGATACCAACGCCGTTGCTGGTAGCATTGCCAAAGCTGAACTCCGGATCGGTCCACTGGTTTTCTTTCGGTAACCAGGTAAACAAATTCCGGCCATAAAGATTCAGTGAAACGCCTTTCACGAAGCCCGTTTTGCCGAGCAGCTCAGACGGCAGCGAGTAGCTCAGCGAAACTTCCCGGATTTTGAAGAAGTCACCTTTGGTTACGTAGTTCTCAGCAACGCTGGTATTGTAAGCTGCGTTGGCCCAAAACTCAGCGCCACCGGAGGTAAGCTTGTCCGTATTAGCCACGTAAGTGTTGCCTTCGAGGTAAGACGAGTTCGGGAAGATGAACGGCTGGCGGCCGTAGCTTGCGCTACGTTGCGAACCACCCGTGAAGTCCAGGTTTTCGCCGATGGTGTGATATACAACGTAGCCCGTGCGGTATTCAGCCTGAGCAGCCAGCGTGAGGCCTTTGAAGGCAACGCTGGTGTTGAAGCCGTACTTGTGCTTAGGCAGGGTATTGCCGAAGATTTTCAGATCAGACGACTTCGAAGGGAAGTAAGTCACTGGAATGCCAGCACCAGCAGGGGTAGCCGTAGGAGTCAGGATCACACGGCCCTGATCGTCTTTTATGTACTGGCTGCCACGCAGAACAGGGTAAGGCTGGCCTACAATTGCGTACACCTGAGCGTTGCCACCGGTCGTGAGGGGCAGTTCAGTCAACTTAGGCGTATCCGAGATGGAAATAACCTCGTTGTTGTTGTAGTTGTAGTTAGCCCCGATTTTGAACGTGAAGCTGTTGTCCATTTGCACGGGAGTCAGGTTCAGATCAAGTTCAACCCCTTTGTTCTGCACTTCGCCAGCGTTCAGCAGGTAGCTGGTGAAACCGGTCGTGGACGAAACACCAGCGGAAACCGTCTGGTTGGTCGACTTCTGGAAGTAGTAGGTAGCTGCGAAGTTTACGCGACGCTTCAGGAAGGCCAACTCGGTACCAGCTTCATAGGAAGTAGTGAACTCGGGCTTCAGGTCAGGCGAAACCGTACGGTTGCTGAGCGTGTACGAAGCCGTAGAGCCGAAGGGGAAACCCGTGCCTACGGAGTAGAACGGATCCAGGGCGTAAGCACCGAACGACTGAGCAACGCCGCTGGAAATGGCCGTGCCGAGGGCGAGAGTGTTTGGTACGTTGAATTGACCAACGCGAGCAACACCACCACGGATTTTGCCATAGTCAATGAACGAGTTATCCTTCAGGCCAGGAATAGCATCCGTGAAGATAAACGAGAGGTCAACGCTTGGGTAGAAAATCGAGTTGTTCTTTTTCGACAGCAAAGAGGTCTGGTCATTCCGGCCCGAAGCGTGCAGAAACAGATACTCTTTGTAACCTACTGTCAGATCACCGAAGAACGAAACCTGACGGTAGCGGTAGTCACCTTCTTCACCACCCAGGTTACCGATACGGTTGTTCACCGAGAACAGGTCGGGAGAAGCCAAGGCATTAGCACGCAGCGTTTGGAAACGGGATATACCGTGCTGAACGTTGTTACCCAGTACAGCGCTAACAGCGATGTCACCAAACGACTTATTCAGGTTGATGAAGAAGTCCGAGTTAATTTTCGTCAGTGAGCTGTTCAGATCCTCTACGAAGCCAGCAAGGTCACGACGCGAGCCGCGAGCTTTACTGTAAGCGCTGTAGTTGAAGCGGTTCTGGTAGGCTTTGCTGTTCTGGTTGGCGATGGTGCCACCGATACGGTACTGTACCGAAGCCCAATCCGTCAGCTTGTAGCCCAAGTCAACGTTACCGATCAGATAGTCTTCACGAGCGTTCGTACGGTTGTTGTCGATGATCCAGTAAGGGTTGTTGTAGTACTCGTTGTAGTAGCCGTCTGGAGTAGCGTAAGGATTATTTCTCCAGTCTTTGTACGAGGTCAAAGGAGCGGCAACCGACGTGTTGATTACGTTCCAGTAAGGCGACGTGTCACGGTCGGCGTTGGAGGTCTGCTCGATTTTCTTCTGCGAGTACGAGACGTTGAAGCCGGTCTTCAGACGGTTGAAGTCGCGCGAGGCATTCACGCGGAAGGTATTCCGGTTGAAAACGTCGCCGGGTACGATACCCTTGTTGCGCACGTTCTGGTAGGAAAGGAAGATCTTGCTCTTGTCATCACCGCCAGAGAACGATACGTTGTTCTGCATCTGGTAGCCGGTGTTGAAGAAGTCACGACGCTCATTCGGGCGGGCCGAGTAAGCGAAACGCTGCTCATCACCATTCTCCAGAGGGTTACCCAGGATTACATCTTGGCCATTGAAGCGAGGACCGTACTGCTGGTTTTCGAAGGGCGTGTACTGCGTGTGGTCAGCGTTAGGATCATAGAAAGGATACCGCTCACTGTATTCTTCCGAGCCCAGGCCAAACTCTTTCTGCAGCTCCGGCAGAAAGCTGAGTTGCTCAAACTGCGAAGTATGGGAGAAAGTAACCGAAGGAGTCGTGCTGCCTTTCTTGGTGGTGATGATCAGAGCGCCGTTGGAAGCCTGCGAACCATAGATAGCGGCAGCGTTAGCACCTTTCAGCACCGTCACGTTGTCGATGTCGTCGGGGTTCAGGGCGGTCAGCACGTCGGAAGGAACCAGCACACCGTCCAGTACAATCAGAGCCGTGTTGTCACCGGTCAGGGAGCGGGTACCACGCAGCGTAACCCGTACTTGTGGGTTGATACCGTTGCTCAGCGTTTGGATCTGCAGACCCGAAACTTTACCGGCCAGGCCGTTGGTAACGTTGGTTACGCGAGCCTGGTTGATTTCAGCCGACTTGATGGTGGCCGTAGAATAACCCAGTTCGCGGGCTTGGCGCTGTACGCCCAGTGCACCGGTTACCACTACTTCACCCAGCGTTTTCGTGTCGGGAGCCAGACCGATATCGATGGTGGAAGCGGTGCCGATAGCGCGCTCAACGGGCGTGTAGCCAATCGAGGAGAAGGTGAGCGTGGTAGCGGAAGCTGGTACGCTCAGGGTGTACGTACCGTCCGAATTCGTTGAGGCACCATTGGTGGTTCCTTTCACGAGTACGGTAACGCCGGGCAGTCCCTGACCATTAGCACGGTCAGTAACCCGCCCTGAAATGGCCCTGTCCTGCGCGATGGCCTGCTGCAACAGGCTAGTCATCAGCAGGATGACCATAAATAGTAGTTTTTTCATTTGACTGTTTGTTTGGTGAGTGAAATGGTGAAAAAAGGTTTAGAAAAGTGGGCGAATAGGCAAGTATAGAGGGAAAAATGCCATTTAGCAACTTTTAGGAAACATAGCCGGCAGAATCAGGCCTCGCCGTTCTATTGTTCCTATCCTGTCAGCTGATAGAGTCTTCAACCCATACACTGAGGCTTCTCCGCAAACCCGCACAGCTAAAGTTAAGGAATATTTAACAAAAAAGCCCTTCCGAAAAACGGAAAGGCTTTTACTATGAAAGGTATATATAGTGCTAATTCTGCATCAGAAAGCCCTTAATATATTCGTCTAGGTCACCATCCAGCACGTTTTGCACATCGGTACGCTCGATGCCCGTACGTAAGTCCTTAATGAGTTTGTAAGGATGCAGCACGTAGTTGCGGATCTGAGAGCCGAAGTCGATGCGCTTCTTGTTGGCCTCCACTTTATCGCGCTCGGCGTGGCGCTTGTCCATCTCAATTTGGTAGAGGCGCGACTTAAGCATCCGTAGCGCGTGTTCTTTGTTCATGAGCTGGCTGCGCTCAATCTGCACGGCGATGATGATGCCGGAGGGAGCGTGGGTGAGGCGCACGGCGGTTTCTACCTTGTTTACGTTCTGCCCGCCAGCCCCACCCGCCCGGAAGGTGTCCCAGGAAATGTCGGCCGGGTTGATTTCGATGTTAATCGTATCATCAATAACCGGATAGGCAAACACCGAAGCGAAGGAGGTATGCCGTCGGCCGCTGCTGTCGAAAGGGGACATGCGCACCAGCCGGTGCACCCCGATTTCACTTTTCAGGTAGCCGTAGGCAAAGTCGCCGTCGATTTCCAGGGAGGCCGACTTGATGCCGGCACCCTCGCCGGGCTGATAGCTGATCTGCTTGACTCCAAAGCCGTGACCTTCGGCCCACATGATGTACATGCGCATGAGCATCTCGGCCCAGTCCTGGCTTTCGGTGCCGCCGGCACCGGGGTTGATATCGATGATGGCCGAGAGCTGGTCTTCCTCGTCGGAGAGCATGCGCTTGAATTCGAGCTGCTCCAGCTTTTGCTGGGTGGCGTCGAAGTCGGCCTGCATTTCGGCGGCGGCAACCTCGCCTTCCCGGTAAAAGTCAAACAGCACTTCCGTGTCGGCTAGGGCTTGCTGCACGGCTTCATAATCGTCGGTCCAGATTTTTACGGACTTAATTTCTTTTAGAACCGCCTCTGCTTTCTTGGAATCATCCCAGAAATCGGGAGCCATAGTCAGCTTTTCTGCTTCTACGATCTGGGCTTTGCGCGCATCGTAGTCAAAGATACCTCCTCAAAGCCTCAGCGCGGCCTTTCAATTCCTTAACCTGATCCTGGGTCATTGGAAAAATTGATGGTGAAAAAATGGAAAATGAATGCGTAAAGGTAGAAAACGTACAACGCCCGCCACCGGCCGAAAGCCAGCAGCGGGCGTTGTGCACTTAATGATTGGAGCGGGCTACACCTCCACCATCCAGCCGTGCGCGTCGGGAGCGGCTCCGGTGCGGATGGCACCCAGCGCCGCTACAGCCCGCTGGGAAAAGGAATCGGGAGCGGGAGCGGGCAGCTCGTAGTCGTGGCCCTGGTAGCCGATGACGGCAATGGGCGCGATGGTAGCGGCCGTACCAACGCCGAAAGCTTCCTGGAGCGTACCAGCGGCATGGGCGGCCATGATTTCGGTGGCCGAAACTTTCCGCTCCTCTACCGTCAGGCCCCAGTCGCGGGCCAGCTGTAGCACGCTGCGGCGGGTGATGCCGTCAAGGATAGACGTACTCAGGGCCGGGGTAATGACTTTGCCATCGATGATGAAAATGGCGTTCATCGTGCCGGATTCTTCTACGTAGCGGTGCTCGGACGAGTCAGTCCAGATAAGCTGGTTGTAGCCTTCCTGCTGGGCGAGCTTGGTAGGGTACATGGCCGCGCCGTAGTTGCCGGCATTTTTGGCATAACCCGCGCCACCTTCGGCGGAACGCACGAATTTCTCTTCGAAACGCACCCTCAACGGCTTGTTGTAATACAGGCCTACGGGGCAAGTAAAGATCATGAGGCGGTATGAATCCGAGGGGCGCACGCCGATAAAACCGTCGGTGGCAAACATGAAGGGCCGGATGTAGAGGGCACTGCCGGGTGCATCGGGCACCCAGCTGGCGTCGAGGCGGATAAGTTGGGTGAGACCCTGCATAAACAGCTCTTCGGGCACCGTGGGCATGCACATCCGCTCGGCCGAGGCATTAAGGCGCTGCAGGTTGTCGTAGGGGCGGAATAGGGCAATGTGACCCTCGGCGTTTTTGTAGGCTTTCATGCCCTCAAAAATGGCCTGACCGTAGTGTAGCGCCGAGTTGGCGGGGCTCACGGCCATGTCGCCGTAGGGCACGATCTGCGGGGTCTGCCACTCGCCGTCCTGGTAGTCGACCGCAAACATGTGGTCGGAGAAGATTTTGCCGAATTCAAGGTGCTCGGGGTCCAGGTGCTGCAGGCGCGAGGCGTTGGTCCGCTGGGTCCGAATGGTGAGGGTTTCGAGCATGGGAAGAGAGGTAGGATGGATGGGGACCGCAAGTTACGACAGGCAGACGAACCTGAAACGAGGCTACGTCAGGCGCGGTTTCCAGGTAACTTCCTCCGCGCCCAAATCGTGCGCCATCTGCCGGCTCAGCACAAACAGGTAATCCGAAAGGCGGTTGAGGTAAATAGCCACCAGCTCAGCCACAAACGAATCTTCCTGCAGGGCAATAACGAGCCGCTCGGCCCGGCGGCACACGCAGCGGGCCACGTGGGCGAAGGAAACGGAGGGGTGGCCACCGGGCAAAATAAATACGCGCAGCTCGGGCAGGCCATCATTCATACGGTCCATTTCCTGCTCCAGCAGCGCCACGTCCTCGGCGTGCAGGTCCGGAATCTTCATCTTCGACTTCTCGGGGTCGGAGGCCAGGGAAGCGCCCATGGTGAATAGGCGGTCCTGGATTTCCTTGAGCAGGTCGCGGCGCGGGGCATTCACGTCCTGGTCGCGCAGCAGACCCACGTAGGAGTTCAACTCGTCCACGGTGCCGTAGCAGTCGATGCGCAGGCTGGACTTGGGCACGCGGGTACCGCCGATGAGGGAGGTCAGGCCTTTGTCGCCGGTTTTGGTGTAAATTTTCATAGAACAGTAGAAGGCCCAAAGGACAAAATGGTTTGCCGGCGGGCAACCCAAATTTTCGTTGAGCTACCTGCCGGCAAACCATTTTTAAGAGTTTTTACCCCTTCAGCACCTGATTGTGGTGCGTGGCAATGTCGTCGTTGACCATGTCCGACTCCACGAGCCCGTCGCGCAGGCGCACGATGCGGTGGGAGTAGCGGGCAATGTCCTCTTCGTGGGTTACCATGATAATGGTGTTGCCCTTCGCGTAGAGCGCCTCAAACAGGTCCATGATTTCGTAGCTGGTCTTGGTGTCGAGGTTACCTGTGGGTTCGTCGGCCAGGATGATGCTGGGGTCGTTGACGAGGGCGCGGGCAATGGCCACGCGCTGGCGCTGGCCGCCCGACAGCTCATTAGGACGATGCTTGGCGCGGGTATCAAGGCCAACGCTGCGCAGGGCTTCCATAGCTTTTTCCTCGCGCTGGCTCTTGCTGTAGCCGGCGTAGATGAGCGGCAGCGCCACGTTGTCGAGGGAAGTGGCGCGGGGCAGCAGGTTGAATGTCTGGAAAACGAAGCCGATTTCCTTGTTGCGCACCTCGGCCAGCTGGTTGTCGGACATGCGGCTCACGTCCTTGCCGTTAAGGACATAGTTACCGCGGCTGGGCGTATCGAGGCAGCCGACGATGTTCATCAGTGTCGACTTGCCCGAGCCCGATGGCCCCATGAAGGCAACGTACTCGCCCCGCTGAATGGTGATGGTTACCGACCGCAGGGCGTGGATAAGCTCGGTGCCCATCTGGTATTCCTTCGCAATGTCGTGGGTTTCAATGACGGGAGGTAGCATAGCCAGGCCAGGGGTTAGTTCCAGGGAGCCGAGGCCGCAGTCTGCGCGTGGCGCCGGGCTTCGTACTGGGTATGAAAGGTATGGTATTCGGTAGGGGAAAGCAATTGGCGCAGTTTTTCCAGTGGTTCGGCGACATACGAAGTAAGACCGGCAGGAATTGAAGCAAGTGTATATGCTTGCAATAACGCAATTGATTCTGGATTATATGCTAATCCAGTTAACAAAAAATTGTAGGCCGTTAGATAGTCCTGCTGGCGCGTGCTAAATCCGGCTGCAGTCAGCACCCCATCTTCCAGGAATGGAGCCTGCCGGATAAGTTGCGCGTAAAGCCTGGCCGCCTCGCGTGGCTGCCGGCGGTAGTCGGCTAGGGCGGCGCGCAGCTGCAGCACTCGGGGTTGGTCAACGGGGCGGAAAGCGGCGGAATCGAGCAGCCGGCCTAATTGGTTTAAATACTTTGAGTTGAGCTGTCCACAGCCCAGTAGCGCCTGCCCATATATCAGATTTCGCTCAGCTGCCAGGGCTGAAGAGTTGGTTCGGAGCGGATAAGCCTTCAGAACGCCGGCGACGTCCGGGGCCCCGAAGCCTACCGACCACCCGGCCTGGGCCAGCAGAGCCACATCGTGTGCGGCCGGGTTTTGCAGGGGCTTGATGAAAGTACCGTACCAGCTATAGCCGTCCATGTATTCCGGACCAGTGACCTCGCGGCCCCGCAGCGCGTAGAACTGGGCCTTTACCGAATCGGAGGTCGCCACGAAATCCCGGTCGTAATTCAGGCTCAGAATTCTTTCCAGCTGGCCGGCAGGCTTACGCAAATCGGCCGCCGGACCGTGCAGGAGGCCGGCAGTAGCCGTGCGGGCTGAATCCAGCTGGCCCACCAGGGCGAAGGCATACGCTTGGTTCAGGCGGGCCTCCGCGTTGCCGTGGTGGGAGGCTTCGGCGAGGCTGGTGATGGCGGGAGCGTAAGCGTGCAGGTCCAGCAGCCACAGGCCCCACAGGTTCTGATAGTAGGCGCTGCTCGGCGTGTTGCCGGCCGTGAGGGGCAGCAGCGTCGTCTGGGCCGCGGCGGGTTGGCCACCATAGTACTGGGTCAGGGCTTGCAGGAAGGTCAGCTGCTCGGCGTAGCTGTCATTAGCCTGGTTCCGCCCCAGCCGGGCCACGGTGCTGAGCTGGCTCGTGTCGCCGCGCACGGCCCGGCGCAAGGCGTCGTGGTAGAGCAGGGCAAAGCTGGCAGCGGTGAGGGGCCGGGTGGTAATGCTAGTAGGCTTAACGGCCAGTGGAGCGTCGGTCAGCTGCTGCAACAGCAGCACGTTGCTAAGCCAGGCCTCATTCTGGCCCGTTGCCGATACGCTCTGCACCAGCTGCTGGGCCGTGGGCAAATCCTGGAGCTGGAGCAGGTAGGCCAGGCGGTTGGCCTGCACCACCGGGTTGCCGGCGGCCAGGGCCTCGGCGCGGTTGAAGTAATGATTGACCGAGTCGGTAAGGGTGGAGCGGGTGTAAAGCTGGGCCAAGTCGCTGGTGAGGCGCACGCTGCGGGGCGCAGTTCTGAGCCCTTCGCGCAGTAGCTGGAGCCGGTCGAAGAAGTCGGTGGGCTCGTCGAACAGAGCCGCCAGCCGCAGTGAAATCTTCTCCGAAGGCTGCCGGCTCTGGGCGCGGCGCAGCGCGTTTATCTCGTTTTGGCGTTGGGAACGGAAGCGGTAGAGCGCCGCGCGGCCCCAGCTGGCGCGGTGGTTGTGCAAATCCAGGGCGTCGCTTTCGGCGTAGTAGCGCTCCGCCAGCAACGCCAAGGCCTCGGTGCCGGGCTGCTGCTCGCTCTGCAGCCGGGTCAGGTCACCCAGGTTGTTGTAGTAGCCGGCCTTTATCTGGTCCAGCACGAAGAAGTCGTTGCGCAATTCTACGGCTAGAATACCGGACAAGCCCAGCAGGTACACCGCGTAAAAGGGCACCCGCCGCGGCTCAAACACCACCCGGTACACCCGCAGCCGCTGCTTGATGAGCGGCCCGAAGTTGACGAGCACGTAAATCAGGAAGGCCGCGCCGCACATGAGCAAGGCGAGGGCCGTGAAGTCGCGGCCGGCGCTGAGCAGCGGGTCGTTGGCGGTGGCGCAGGCGTAACCGAGGAAGCCGGCGGCCAGCGTAGTCAGGATCAGGTAGAGGTGGGCCGCCCCGGGCCAGTAGGGCACCCAGGCGCCGTAGGTGGCCGCCCGGCGGCGCAGGCTCAGCCAGCCGATACCGACGGCCGGCACCAGCAGCACCAGCGGCTCCAGGCGCACGTTGGGCAGCACGAAAACCTCGCCGTTGTTCCAGTAGTACAGAAATAGCATACCCAGGTACAGCCCGCTGGCCAGCACGAACGGCAGCCGGCCGAAGCGACTGGCCGGATTCTCGGCCTGAGTGTTGAACCACAGCAGCCCCTGAATATTCTCAAAGCTCACCCACAACACCAGCAGCGCCACGACGGCGGCTCCGCTGCTCGTGGCGAAGCTCACCAAGTGCAGGGCCGTGGTATCCGCGGGGGAGGGGCTGCGCAGAAAGATGAACGAGCTCAGGCCCGCCACCAGCGCCACGAAAGTCAGCAGGCGCGGCCCGAGCGGCACTTCCGTCCAGAAGGCGTGGAAGGCGAAGGCCGGCAGCCCGAGCGTAAGCAGCGTGATAATCAGAAAGTACTGCTCCCGCGAGTTGATGAGGCCGAGCAAATCGACGTTCATCGACATCAGCAGGAAAATCAGCAACGCCATGCCGGCCACGAAGGCGGCCCGGGGCAGCGTGCTGACGACGGCCAGAAAGTACGCCAGGCAGCCCGCCAGCAGCACCAGCAGCGCCGCAGCGGCCTCTACCCGCACAAAAGGGCCGCTGACGTCGTGGGTTTGGGTGGTCAGGTAGCCGTTGGCGCGCACGGGCAGCGCCTCCAGGCCCACCCGCACCTGCTGCACCACAATAGGCACGGGCTTGAGTTGGGTGACTTCCTGCACGCGCAGAGTGTAGTCGTCGCCGGTGAAGTAGTGGTAAAAGGCCAGCGCCAGCGCCAGGCCGGCGAGCAGGCCCAGGCCCAGCAGCGGGCCGCGCCAGACGGAGCGGGAAGGAAGGTTCGGCACTAGCGGGGCTTATTCCAGCACTTTCGGAACGCGAAAATAGTCGGAATCCTTGCGCGGGGCGTTGCGCAGGCCTTCCTGGTGGCTCACCGAGTTGTGGGCCACGTCGGGGCGCAGCACGTTGATTTCGTGCGAGAGGTGCACCAGCGGCTCCACGTCGGTGGTGTCGAGGGCGCTCAGCTCGGCCACCCAGTCCAGGATCTTGTTCAGGTCGCCGAGCATCTGCTGCTCTTTGGTGGCGTCGAATTCGAGGCGGGAAAGGTGCGCCAGCTTGCGCAGGGTAGCGAGGTCAGTACTCAAGGGAACTAGAAATTAGGAATTGAGAATTAAGAATTGGCCTGGCTCAGTTCAGGACTTTCGACTGGAGAAGCTTCGGCCGGTGCCGGTGCTGGTTCGGCCCCGGCCGGGCGCCACGTGGAGGCGGCGGGGATACCGGCAGCTTCGGGGCGGAATTCACTGGCAATGATACGGAATACCCGCTCCTTTAGCTCCGGCACGTCGGCGGTGGTCAGGCCCTGGGTCGGAATTGGGTCGTGGAGCACGATACGCAGCGGGGAGTAGCGCACCCGCAGCGTGCCCGACACGTCGGGCATGAAGCGGTGATTGAGCGGCATCGAGATGGGCACGATGGGCACGCCGGCGGCTACGGCCAGCTGAAACGCGCCGTCCTTGAAGGGCAGCATCTCCTCGCCGGGCTTGGGCGAAATCTTGCCCTCGGGGAAGATAACCACCGAGCGGCCGGCTTCCAGGCTCTTCTTGGCCTGCACCATGGCCCGGCCCCGGCTCACGGCACTGTCGCGGTTCACGGTAATGTAGGTGCTGCCGAAAATCGGGCCCCAGAGCGGCACTTTGGCCAGGGAGCTTTTGCCCACGATGTTCAGAAACCCCGGCACGGCCATAAACAGCAGCGGAATGTCGATGTAGGAGCTGTGGTTGGCCACGTACAGGCAGGTAGTGCCCTTGGGTAGCGGGTTTTTCTTTACCACGCTCACCGGCATGCCCCACATCCGCACGGCGAAAGTCGACCAGCCGCGGTTGATGGTGTGCAGGTGCGGGTGCCACTGCGGCTTGCGGCGGAGCACCAGTTGCAGCGGATACGTAACCACGAAGGGCAGCACAAACCAGAAGGTGCTCCAGGTCGTGTAGAGTCGGTGGGCAATAAAACGCAGTAGACGACGCATAGCTGCAAATTTAGACGCCAGAAGTTAGGAAGCCGGAAGATACGGCCCAGCTCCGGTACTTGGGAAAGAAGCGCCGCGGCTCTTGGGCGTTGCCTTAACCCCGCATCTGCAGCACACGTTCCGCCTTCAGCAGCCCGGCCACGCTGATGGCGTCGGTGATGCGGTTGTCCATCACCATGGCCACGGCCTCGGCCAGCGGCAGCTTCCAGAGGCGCAGATCCTCGGTTTCCTCGGGCTCGGTTTCGCCATGCTCCAGCTCCTCGGCTAAGAACACGAAGCCTTCTTCGTCGGTGACGGAGTTGGAGGTGTGCAGGCGGGCAATGTTGGTCCAGCGTCGGGCCAGCAGGCCGGTTTCCTCCTTCAGCTCCCGCTGCGCCGACTCCAGGATGTCGCGCTCAATAAGGCCGCCGCCCATCGGGATTTCCCAACTGTACTCGTTGAGCGGGTAGCGGTACTGGCCCACCAGCCAGGTGTTGCCCTCGGCATCCACGGGCACGATGCCCAGGGCCTTGTTTTTCATCGACACCACGCCGTAGATGCCGCGCCCGCCCTTGGGGTTGAGCACCTGGTCTTCCCGCACGCTGATCCAGGGGTTCTGGTACTGCACGGCCGAGCTAAGCACCTGCCAGGGGTTATGGTTTTCGTCGAAATCCGGGTCGGTTTGTTGCGTCATAAATGAAGAGCCGGGAATGAAGGCCGGCTAGCAAAGGTACGACTCGCGCCGGACCGCTCTGGCAAAATTGCCGTCCACCGAGTCAGCGGCGCCGTTGAGCGAGTCAGGAGGTGCGTTGGTCAAAAAAAGCTACCGCAAGCGGCTGAGAGCAAGTAGCTTTGTCTTAGAAAGGAACCAGCACTGCTCGCTAATACTGTGGAAAGGAAGTAATGAGCAGTGTACACCGGACCGGTGTTTGGAGTTAGGGTGGATGAATAACTGCCGGTCGGTGTAGAAGAAAAAGCCGTTGCGAGATGCAGCGGCTTTTTTTGTGCCCTCACGCGCCGCCGCGCGGGCCGGACCCAACATTTTGGCCTTGCTTCAACCTGAGCTGTCGGCCGGCCGTACCAAGTACATAGCCGGCCGTTCACTTCCCGGTCGGCTCCGGATATTTTTATGGCCAACCAACCCAAAAACCAGTCCGCGCCCGCCCAACCCGGCGACCCTCTCTTCAACCTCAAGCACGCCCAGGCCGAATCGGAGCTGATTCAGAACACCGGCGGCCTCGGTCCCATCACCAACGAATACGTTTCTACCGACGAAGACGAAGCCCTCGACGAAGGGCCTCGCGACAAGCAGGGTAACCGCCGCGGCGAAACCGGCACCCCCGACGTCGGCTCCACCGCCGGCCGGCACTAGCGGTGAGGCGGTGAAATAGTGAGTTTTCGTTCTGCTAGCGCCATTACTTGCCAGGGCCCGTTGGACGACTAGTGTACTTGTACAAGAATTCTCAGAAACTGAAAAATACTTGTACACTTGACTTCCGGGCACCTGTACAAGAATTTTCAAAAAGTGAAGAATTGTTGTACAAGCTATTATACCTGGTCGCAGCCGGTCAGCAGGCCAAGCAATCTGCTTGGCGGATAGAACTCATCTCTCGATTTCACTCCTCCTGACTTCCTAGCTTCTCCAAAAGAAAGAGCCTCTTCGACAGCTACGTGCTATTGGAGAGGCTCTTTTCCTTTTTCGGCCCGCCGGGTTCGGGCTACCTTTGCGGCCTATGCTCCTTGCTACCCACACCGGCCACCCTCTGGAAGCCGGCCTCGACGAAGCCGGCCGCGGCTGCCTCGCGGGCCCGGTTTTCGCCGCCGCCGTTATTTTGCCGCCCGATTTTGCGCCCGCCTTTCTCAACGACTCCAAGCTGATGAGTGCCAAGCGGCGGGAGCTGATGCGCACCGAAATCTGTCGGGAGGCCGTGGCCTGGGCCGTAGCCGAGGCTTCCCCTGACGAAATTGCCAGCATCAACATCGCCAACGCCAGCTACCTGGCCATGCACCGCGCCGTGGACGCGCTGAAAGTGGTGCCGAGCCACCTGCTGGTCGACGGCAACCGGTTTCGGGCGTACGTGGGCATTGAGCACACCTGCTTTATCAAGGGCGACGGCCGGTTTAGGAGCATTGCCGCCGCCTCGGTACTGGCCAAAACTTTCCGCGACGACCGGATGCGGGAGCTGGCGCGAGAGTTTCCCTACTATGGCTGGGAGCAGAATGCCGGTTACCCCACCGAAAAGCACCGCGCCGCCATCCGCGAAAACGGGCCGTGCGAGCATCACCGCATGGGCTTCCGACTACTGTAGAAATACTTCTTTCTCGCTACAAAGCCCCGACGTTGGCGTACGTCGGGGCTTCATAGTGAAAAGGAGCTATTTGCATTTCAGAGGACGGATTGCTTTGTCCTGCCTCCTCACAATGACAGGTTCGGGCTAGTCCTTCATCTTGAGCAAGTCCAGGAACAGGCTGAAGCCGTCGACGGAGGTACCGCCTTCGCCGAACTTGTCGAAGCTCAGGGGCTTGATGATGTAGCCGCTGACGGCCAGCTCCTTGGCTTTGAGGCGGTCGGTTTCCAGGTCGGAAGTTGTCATGATGAACACGTTCAGGCCCACAAACTCGGGGTCGGAGCGGAGCGTGTCGAGCAACTCCAGCCCGTTCATGCGCGGCATGTTGATGTCGAGCATCACGATGGTGGGCTTGCCGATCTTGGCTTGGCCGCCTTCGCCGCGCAGCAGGTTTAGGGCCTCGCGGCCGTTGCGGGCAATGTGCAAGGGAGCATTTACGTCGTGCTTGCGCAACTCGCGCTGCACGTTCATAATATCCATCTGGTCATCTTCGACCAGTAGAATAGAGGCATTAGAGGCGTCGGTTGACATAGAGTTGGGTGTTCGGAGCGGGCAAAAACTGATGCAGTATACGGTATACTAGATTTTTCAGGCGTTGCCTGCCGCTATTTGGGTGGCCGCCGGGCGTCGCTCGGCGTGGGCCAGCCGCTCCTTGGGCCAAGTGAAGACGAAGGTGGCGCCCTGCCCCTCAGCCGATTCGACGCGGATGGTGCCGCCCTGCCGCTCCACTATTTTTTTCACGATGGCCAACCCCACGCCGGTACTTTCCAGGGTATCGCGCTCAGTCAGGGTCTGGAAAATGACGAAAATTCGCTCGTGGTATTCCGGGTCGATGCCGGGGCCGTTGTCGGCGACGGAGAAGGTGTACTGCTGGCGGTCTTCGCGGCAGCCCACGCGCACGAGGCCTTCCTCGGGGTGCTCGTGGTACTTGAGGGCGTTGCTGATAAGGTTGGTAAACACCTGCTGAAGCTGCACGCGGTTGGTGGTGAGCGTGGGCAGGTAGGTGGGCAACTCGAAACGGAAACCGTCTGGCGGTGCCAGCGAGTCCACGATTTCGGTGAGCAGCTCGCGCACGTTAATGCGCTCCTCGGCCTGCTGGGTGCGCCCGATCCGAGCCAGGTCCAGAATGCCGGTGATCAGGTTTTCCATCCGGTGGACCCGCACCCGCATCAAAGCCAGAAACTCCTGAATGTGGGGCGGCACGCCGCTGCCCATGTCTTCCTCAATCCAGCGCGAGGCGCTTTCAATGCCCCGCAGCGGCGCCTTCAGATCGTGCGACACGACGTAGGCAAACTGGTCCAGCTCCTGGTTGCGGCGCTCCAATAGGGTGATGGTGGAGTCGATAGTGCGGGCCATGACGTTGAGCGAGTCGGCCAGGGAGGTCAGCTCATCCTGCTCGGGGTCGTCGATGCGGGTGGTGTAGTCGCCGCTGGAAATCCGGCTCGACAGGCCCACCATCGTGTCGATGCGGCGGGCAATGAGACGGATGATGTAACCAGCCCACAGCAGCCCGATCAGAATGGAAAGCAGGGTGATGACCACCGACATGATGCGGGTCTGCTGGATGCTTTCCTCCAGCTTCTGCCGCTGCTTGATGCGGGCCGACAGCTCGGTCTGGTCGAAGGCGTCGAAAATTACCCGGATCTGGGCCATGATCTGCGGGCCGGTGCTGCTTTCGCCCAGGGCCCGGTGCTCCATGCCTTCCATGGCAATCTGGCCGGGGTTGCGGCGGCGGGCGTCGCGCTTCTCGCTGATGAGCAGGTGCGAAAACGACGACCACTGCTGAAACAGCCGTTGGGCGCGGGTGATGCGGGCGTACTGCGGATCAGTGGGGCTGAGCTGCTCGCGGATTTCGGAAAAGCGGCTCAGCAGCTCCCGCTCGCCCTCGTAGTAGGGCTGAAGCGTAACCTCGTTGCCCAGCAGCAGGTAGCCGCGGAAGCCCGACTCCATGTCGATGATGTTGCGAAATAGCGTGGAGGCCTCGCCCGTCAGGCGCTGCGACTCTTCCACGCGCTGGGAGTTGCGCAGCACCTTGCGCGAGAGTTGGTAGTTGATGGCGACCACGCCCGCAAACAGCGCGGAAATGACCAAGAACCCGGCGAAGAGTTTGGTGGAAAGCTTCAGCTTCATACGGTACGAGGCAGCGGGAAGAGCGGTACGGCAGCAGGCCGCTTAGGCCACCGTACGCAGGTGGTCTTCCAGAGTTCGTAGCAGGGCCGGAATCCGGTCCAGGAGGTACTGGATGTCGTTCAGCCCGTCGAGGGCGGCCTCGTCGTGGCCCTGCAGGCGCATATCCATGAGGCGGTTGGCCTCCACGTGCAGTTGGCGGTGGGTGCGGTCCAGGTCGCGCCACTCGGGCAGGTGGCCGTGCGGGCCCTGCATGCGGTTGCTAATCCAGATGCCCAAGCCGCACTGGTCCGGGTCGCGGATGGGGCCTTCGGCCAGGTTGGTGCCGTAGAGGAAGGAGCGGAGCTTGGACTTAAACAGCAGGTGCTTGACCATAGCCGTTTCAAAATCCTGCTTGAGTTCTGAGTTCATACTGAAAGGCCCGAAACTGGCCCGAGGAGAAATAAGCGGCGGCCCCAACGGGCGCGGAGGCCAGTGGGGCGGGTAGCCCGGAAAAGGAAGCCGGAACCGGAAGTGTTGGCTTGGCGAAGGCCCGAGGGGACCGGCGGAAAGTGCTACTACGCAACAGTAGTGCTTTCCGGCCACCGGAAATAGCTAATTTCGCCCCGCCTCTCCCGCTTCATTCTTCTTTTTCGAACCAACCCCCCGATGGCCGAAGACCTCAAAACCGTTACGCTGAACGACATGCACCAGCAGCTGGGTGCCAAAATGGTGCCTTTCGCCGGCTACAACATGCCCGTGCGCTACTCCTCCGACCTCGACGAGCACCACACCGTGCGCCGGGCCGTGGGCATCTTCGACGTGTCGCACATGGGCGAGTTTCGGGTGCGCGGCCCGCAGGCCCTGGATCTGATTCAGCGCGTGACCAGCAACGACGCCAGCAAGCTCACCGACGGCAAGGCCCAGTACAGCTGCCTGCCCAACAACGACGGCGGCATCGTGGACGATCTGCTAGTCTACAAGCTGGCCGACGAGGACTACCTGCTGGTGGTCAACGCGTCCAACATCGATAAGGACTGGAACTGGATCAGCCAGCACAACACCCAGGGTGCCGACATGCAGAACGTGTCCGACGAGCTCAGCCTGTTCGCGGTGCAGGGCCCCAAGGCCATTGCCGCCCTGCAGGGCTTGACTGATACCGACCTGCAAAGCATTCCCTACTACTCGTTCGTGCAGGGCACGTTTGCCGGCGCGCCCAACGTCATTATCTCCGCTACGGGCTACACCGGGGCGGGCGGCTTCGAGCTGTACGTGCCCAACGAGTACGCCAAACAGGTCTGGGATAAGGTGATGGAAGCCGGCCAGCCCTACGGCCTCAAGCCCATCGGCTTGGGGGCCCGCGACACGCTCCGCCTCGAAATGGGCTACTGCCTCTACGGCAACGACATCGACGACACAACCTCGCCGCTGGAAGGCGGCCTGGGCTGGATTACCAAGTTTACCAAGGACTTCACCAACGCCGAAGCCCTCAAAAAGCAGAAGGCCGAGGGCGTGACGCGCAAGCTCGTGGGCTTCCTGCTCGACGGCCCCGGCATTCCGCGCAGCCACTATCCGCTGGTCGATGAGACCGGGGAGTCAATTGGCGAGGTGACGTCGGGCACCCAGTCGCCCTCGCTGGGCAAGGGTGTGGGGCTGGGCTACGTGAAGACGGCGCTGAGCGCGCCCGGCAGCAAGATCTTCGTGCAGGTGCGCGGCAAGAACTTCCCCGCCACGGTGGTGAAGCTGCCCTTCGTGCCCGGTACGGAAGAATAATCAGTTGCCGGTTACCAGTTGCCAGTTGCGAGGTCGTTTTAACGGTCACGACTGGCAACTGGCAACTGGCAACTGGCAACTGAAAAATATGCCTGCTTTCGACATCTGTTTTTCGCCCGAATTGCTGCCACTGTTTGACCTGCGGGGGCGGGTGGCCGTCATCGTAGATATTCTGCGGGCTACCTCGTCGATGGTGACGGCGCTGGCGGCGGGCGTCACGCACATCGTGCCTTGCGCGGAGCTGGCCGAGTGCCGCGCCCTGGCCACGCAGGGCTACCTCACGGCCGCGGAGCGCGACGGGGTGCAGGCCGAGGGCGTCGACCTGGGCAACTCACCCTTCGGCTACCTCGACGGCGTGGTGCCGGTAGCGGGCCGGGCCGTGGCCATCACCACCACCAACGGCACCCGGGCCCTGCACCTGTCGTTGGCCGCCGACGCGGTGGTGCTGGGCGCGTTTCTGAACCTGGAGGCCGTAGCGGGCTTCCTGCGCCGGCAAAACAAGGACGTAGTAGTAGTGTGCGCGGGCTGGAAGGGCAACTTCTGCCTCGAAGACACCCTTTTCGGCGGGGCCCTGGCCGCGCGCCTGCAGGCCGACTTCGACACTACCAGCTCCGACGCCACCCTGGCCGCCCTCGACCTCTGGCACACGGCCCGGGCCGACGTGGGCGGCTACCTGCTCAAATCGGCCCACGTGCGGCGGCTCAACAGCCTGGAGTCGCACGAGGACATGGCTTTCTGCGTGAAGCTGGACGAGTACGATATCGTACCGGTCTGGCGGGAGGGCCGCATCGTGGCGGCAGAGTAGTAGCGGCTGCACCTTGCGTAGGGCCCGAAAGTGCTTGGGGAAACCCTAAAAGTCATTGGGGAGTCTCTGAAAGCTCTTGGGGAGGGCCTGGAAGTCGTTGGGGAGCCCCTGAAAGTTCTTGGGGAGCCCCCGGAAGTCGTGGGGGAGGCTCCGAAAGTGCTTGGGGAGATGCTTCTGAGAGCTTACCGCAGCTTCTCGTTTTGGTGGTGGCGGTCAGCGTCGCGGAGGGTTTTCTTGGCCAAGTTGCGCTGCAGGGCTTCGGTGAGGTCGATGCCGGTCTGATTGGCGAGGCAGATGACTACGAACAGCACGTCGGCCAGCTCATCGGCCAGCACCTTGTCCTTGTCCGACTCTTTGAAGGACTGCTCGCCGTACTGCCGGGCGATGATGCGGGCTACTTCGCCCACTTCCTCGGTGAGCATGGCCATATTGGTCAGCTCGTTGAAATACCGCACGCCGGTGGTCTGAATCCAGGTGTCCACGGTTTTTTGGGCTTCTTCGATGGTCATAGCGGTTCGGTTGGGAATGGGTGAAGTTGTAATTCTGTCGTGGCGAGGCCAAAGGCCGAAGCAATCCGGCCTGGACAACAAAGAAAGCCCGGTTACAGCAGAAAGCCCCAATGTTGCGCTAACGTCGGGGCTTGGTGGTGAAAAGGAGGGCAGTGCATTTCAGAGGACGGACTGCTCCGGCTCCGCCTCGCAAGGACCGATCTTGCACAACTTCACAACCTCACCTCTCCGGGGAGTCCAGGACGATGGTGACGGGGCCGTCGTTGAGCAGGGCTACTTTCATGTCGGCGCCGAATTCGCCGGTGGGGACGGGCTGGCCCAGCAGCTGCTCCAGCAGCCGGACGAACTGCTCGTAGAGCGGCACGGCCACGGGCGGCGGGGCGGCCCCGACGTAGCTGGGGCGGTTGCCCTTGCGGGCGTCGGCCAGCAGCGTAAACTGGCTGACGACCAGCACCTGCCCGCCGACGTCCTGCACGCTGCGGTTCATCTTGCCGTCCTCGTCGGAAAAGATGCGCAGCTGCACCAGCTTGCGGGCCATCCAGTCGAGGGCGCGGGTATCATCGTCGGGGGCAAAGCCGGCCAATACCAGCAGGCCGGGGCCAATCTGCCCCGTAACGCGGCCTTCGACGGTGACGCTGGCCTGGGTGACGCGCTGAATAACGGTTCGCATGGCGTTGATTAGTGAGTGTTGGGAGCTGATTGCTGAATGTTCGATGTTGACTGCCGAATGTCGAATTTTGAGCGGAGATGTTAGTTCAGCAGTCAACGATTAACAATCAACTCCCAACAATTACCAATCAACTCCCAACAGTTGCCGGCCGCGAAGAACGATAATAGAGTCCGAACAGACGCCTTCTGGCTGCCGCTGGCTTTGCTGGTCGTGGCGGGGCTGCGCCTCTACGGCTTGTCGGCGGCGGCGCTGCCCGACTACGACTCGGTGCGCAACTGGCAGATCGTGCAGGAAGTGGCCCAGGGCAACTTGCGCAACCTGTTTCACCACGGCAGCCCCGGCTTCTCCTTGCTCTACGCGCCGGTGGCATGGTGCACGACCAACTTTCACGTCTTTCAGTACCTGAATGCCCTGGTGGCCGTCGGGGCGGTGGGCGGGCTGGCGGCATTCGTGGGCCGGGAAGCGCAGCTAAAGCCCGCCGAAACTGCGCTACTGGCCCTGCTGGTGGGCTCGTCGGTGTTTCTCACCTTCTCCGGCCGCGACTTTACCATGGGCTCCGCGAGTCTGGCTGTATTTGCCGGGTTGCTGCGGGCGTACTACCAGCGGCTGCGGCAGCCCGGCCGGGCGGCGCTGCTGCGGGCGGCGCTCTGGCTGATGCTGGGGTTGTGCGTCAACTACAAGTTTCTGCTCACGCTGCCCATCCTGCTGGTTTTCGAGCTGCTGCAGCGCGACGGGCTGCTCTGGCAGCGCGGCAACTGGTGGCGGGTGGCGGGCATCTTGGCGGCACCCTACGTGCTGCTGGGCGCTCTGGGTGTGGCCGTGGGGCTGCCGTGGTACCGCTGGGCCGGGGTGTACTACAACGTGGCGTTTCCCGGGGCGGCCAACGCCGCCGGCCGGCTCGGCTCCGTGCACCTCGACGCGCTGTACTACCTACGCTTTCTGCGCGACTTCGAGTCGCCGCTGGTACTGCTGGTGCTGGTGGCCGGGCCGGTACTGTGGCGGCGGGAGCTGTTCGTGGAATTGCGCCGCATCAATCTGCCGCGCTACCTGGCGGGGTGGGCCTACGGCTACCTGGCCGGCATGACGCTGCTGCTGAAAGCCCCGCGCGGCCTGCTGCTGGCTTACGGGCTGTTTTACGCCCTGGCCTTTCTGGGTTTGCGCCGCCTGCTGCCGGGCCGGCTGGTGGCCGTCATCGTAGCCCTGGCCGTGGGCTTCAACCTGTACCGGATTCGGCGCGAAGTGTACGCCTACACGCCCAGTCACTACGCCGACGCCGCCGCCTGGCTGCGGCAGCACGACGCCCGGCGGGTGGTCAGCACGGTGGGGCAGGGCCTGGCACCCTTTGCCCTGGGTCTGGACAGCCTGGCCGTCGTCACAAACGAAAGCCAACTGCCCGCCCTGCGCCGTCAGGGTTACCGGTACGTGCTGCTGGATGGGTACTGGCGCGTAGCCGGCGTGCGGCACTTCGGGGCGCTGATCCGGCAGCCCGCGCTGGCCGCCTGGCCCGAGCCGATGCTGACCAGCCCGCTGCTCTTCCTGGAGCACTCCGAATTCACGGGCCTGAGCTACGCCGAAACCCTGACCCGCCAGCAGGCCGCCCACCAGGACTCGGTGCAGCTGCGGGTGCTGGCTCTATAGCAGGAGCGCGCACAAAAAAAGACGGCTGCGAGGCCGTCTTTTTGTTGATAAGCAAGTTGCAGCCCTTACTGCTTAGCCGTGGAGGGCAACGTGTTGGGGTCGAGCAGTGGAATGCTGGCGCCGTAGAACCGGTTGATTTCGCGGATAATGGCGTTGGACATGATGGCGTTGCCGCGGGGCGTGAGCGAGTACTGGTCGAGGGAGTAGAAGTTGCCCCGCACTGGCTCATCCGAGTATTCCACGCCGTTGATGGAAATGCGGCCCGCCACCTGGTCGAACACGCTGACGCCGCCCGAGCCCCGGTTGACCACCGGAATCTTGTACACGACATCGGCCAGACGTACCAGCTCTGTGTTCAGGGCCGTAATGGCGGGGTTCACGCGGGTGTATTCGGCTAGGTCCAGCACGTCGCGGCGGCTGATGGGGTTGCGCCGGTCGAGGCCGTAGCGGAGGGAGGCCGTGCCGCCACCCGGTAGCGTTACCGTCTGCGCTACGCCCAACTGCGCCAGGCCGCTGGGCAGTAGGTAGTCGTCCTTGGAGTCCATGGGCCGCACGATGTTGGCCGGGAAGGTGCGCACGAATACCGTGTCGCCGGGAGCCAGCAGGGCCTGCACCCGGGCATTGGAGCCCCGGCCCAGCAGCGGTAGGGTGCGCAGGTTGTTGGGCACCAGGCAGATGATGCCGGGTCGCCCACCGGCGGTGAGCCTGTCGAGAATTTTCTTGGCGTTGGCGTTAATCGTGGAGTTGGGCAGCGCCGTGGTGCAGTCCCCGCCCGTCAGCACGTAGGGCAGCGCGTCGCCCAGGCCCATGAAGAAGGTAAAGAAGGTGGCGTTGGCGCTGGCATCGGTGACGGCCTGCAGGTACGTGCGGTTGTCGGCAGCAGGCAGCAGCCGCTCCAGAAAGGGGTTGAACTGATCCACGCGCCGCAGGTTGGCCTCGTTGCCCAGGCCCGTCAGCTCAATTTGCGAGAGGCGCATAAACGGCACACCCAGGTTTTGCGGCAGCGTATTGGTGGCGCGCGAATACAGGAAGGTAGTGTCCGTGCCGCCCCCGCAGGCGTTGGTGTTGATGAAAACCCCGCGGGTGGTGCGGCCGCTCGTGACGCGAGCCGTTACGGGCTGGCCGTTGGCGGTCAGGAAGGGTGGGCGCAGGCTTAGGAAGCCCGAGCCGGTGCCGGCCGGCATCAGGGGCTGGGAGAACGTGGAAGTACCGCCGAGAGCCTGGGCAAACTGCTGGTCGAGCAGCGCGGGAATGGAGTACTGCTGCCCGTCCAGGGTGAGGCCACCGTCGCTGTAGCCGGCGGTGTAGTTGTCGCCCACGGCTACGTAGCGGCTCAGGTCGAGCTTACCGGCAGTGGGCGTAGGCGCGGTCTGGTCGGGCGAGCAGCCCAGCAGCAAGGAGCCCAGCAGGGCGGGCAAAGCCACGCGGGCGGCCGCGGAAGAAAAGGAGAGTTGCACGGTGAGAAGCCTTCAGAAGGTTAGAACGAGTAAGACAAGCCCAGCGCCGCGTTGTGCACCCGGCTGCGGTAAGTGCCGCCCACGCTATTGATAGAGGCGCGCGACTGGTTGACGCGGCTGGTCCGCTCGGCGGCGTACTCAAACTGGTAGGCCGCGTCCACCGCCAGGTTCTGGCCAAACCGGTAGCTCAGCCCCAGCGAGCCGCCCAGCTTGTTGCCGTCGGGCAGGTCGGGGGAAATGTATTCGTCGCGGATGGGCGTTTCATCGTAGCTCACGCCCGCCCGCAGCGCCAGCTTGTCGGAGCAGATGTACTCGCCGCCGACGTGGAAGGCCATGGCGTCTTCGTAGCGGCGGCCGGCCGTGCGGGCCGCGAAGCCAGGGGCGTCGCCGAGGTTGAGCGTGAGCGAGTCGTAGCGGCTCCAGGCCGTGAGGGTGAAGTCGAAGGAGATGAGCAGCTTCTTGGTCACGTTATCGGCCATGCCCACCGACAAAGAGCCGGGCATGTCGAGCTTGGTGCGCAGCTTGGAGCTGGCCGCGTAGCGCCCGGCGTCGATGGCCGGCACGTTGCTGTAGGTGGCTTCGCCGTCTTTCACCTTGAGCGTCACCGGGGAGCGGTAGCTCACACCAAACGACAGGGTTTCGGCAGTTTTGCCGTACAGGCCCACGTTGAAGCCCATACCGCTGCCGTGGCCCGAGTACTTAGCCGTCACGCTCCGGTCGTCGTACTGGCCCAGGGCGTACTGCTGGCTCATGCTGCCGAAGGCGTACACGAAGCCGGCGCCCACGCTGAAGTTGTCGTTGAGCTTGATGGCGGCCGTCGGCTGCACGAATATCGTGTTGAGCTTGGCCTGCTGCACCACGCTGCGGCCTTCCCAGTCGGCGGGCCAGCGGGTGTCGAAGCCGTAGGGTGTATTCACGCTCAGGCCCACGGAAATCTTGTCGTTGATAGGGTGGGCGGCGTAGAGGTAGCCACCGGGCAGCGGCTGCAGATCCTGGTCGGCCTGCCGGCGCGAGTCGGTGCCCAGGAAGGAGGTGCGGCGCACGTTGGCCAGGCCACCTACGCTAAAGCGGGTCAGCGAATCCATCTGGGCCAGGGCGCCGGGATTGTAGTACAATACCGCTAAATCACGGATGTAAGACACGCTGGCCCCGCCCATACCCAGGGTGCGCGCGCTCTGCGGCCCGGTCTGGAAACCGCCGGCACGAGCGGAAAAGGAAAAAAAGAGCAAGCCAAGAGAAAAGTAGCGTAGGGTCATGCAAGCAGGTTTTCGGACAATAGGGAAACAAAAGTACAAAGGTCCGGGCAACTCCGGCCCACCCGCGCCCGGATTTATCCGATTGATAATGATAGCCTAGCGCCGGCCCCGCCCGCCGCCGGACGGCAAAGCGAGCGGGTAGCCGGCCGGGTGCTGCTAGCGCCGGATTTTCAGGCTGTCGAGGGCGTGCTGGTAGCGACGGGCGTTGCGCTTGTGGTCGGCGTACGATTCGGCGAAGTCGGAGTAGCCGCTCAGGTCGGGCCGGGCGCAGAAGAAGTAGTACTCGTGGGCCGCGGGCTTGAGCACCGCGTTCAGGCTGGAGCGGTTGGCCGAGGTAATGGGGCCGGGCGGCAGGCCCTTGTGCTTGTAGGTGTTGTAGGGCGAATCGACGAGCTTGTCCTTATTGAGCACCCGCTTCACCCCAAAGTTGCCGATGGCCCAGAGCAGCGTTGGATCAGCCTGCAGGCGCATGTTGTGGCGCAGGCGGTTGAGGTATACGCCGGCAATGATGGGCTTGTCCTCGGGCTTGGCCGTTTCGCGCTGCACGATGCTGGCCAGCACGTGCACCTGCACCGGCGTGAGGGAGTCGGCGCGCTGCCGGCGCTGGGCGTTCCAGAACCGCCCGTGCACCGCCGCCGCCGAGTCCAGAAACTGCCGGGCCGAGGTGTTCCAGACCAGCCGGTAGGGACCGGGCAGAAACAGCGTCAGAATCGTGGTGGTGTCGAGCTGGTAGCGGCGCAGCAGAAACCCGTTGTCGTTGAGCAGCTGCCGCAGCGTGCCGGAGTCGGCTTCGAGCTGGCGGCCCACTTGCCGCACCAGCTGGGGCTTGTACTTAAAGGCATTCAGCTGGAAGGCCAGCGTATCCTGCTGGCCTTCCAGCAGTCGGGTCAGCAGGGCCGCGTTGCCCAGCTCCGGCGCAAGCAGGTACCGCCCCGGCCGCACGTGCGTCGGGTACTCGCGCTTCTCTGCCAGCCAGCGGAAGGTTGCGGGCTCAATGAGCAGGTCGTGCTGGTCCAGGGAGTCCAGCACCGCCTGGTACGAGGCGCCGGTGCGGATGTGGAGGTAGGCCGGGCCGAAGGCCGAAACCGTCACGTTGGGCTTCCACAGCACCCGCCAGGCAGCATACAGCGCGCCGGTGCCCAGCAGCAGTGCCACTATCAGCAGTACGCCGGCCACGCGCCGCCACGGGCGGCTGGCCGGAGATTGGGAGGAAATAGGTTGGGGCAAAATATGCTTGTTGCTAATCTGACTGAAGAACTACCCGCCGTTGACCAGGGCGGCCACGGCGGCTTCCTGCTCCCGGGTGCGCTGCTGCCGTTCGATTTCTACCGGGGCCGCGGCCCGCACCTCGCAGTCCGGGATGGGGCACCGCTCGCAGGTTTCGTTCACGATTTTCAGCGGAATGGCCGCGTCGTCCAGAAAGCGCAGCTTCTGCTTGAGGTTGTCGTCGCAGAGCAGCCCCACGTTCACGCTCACGGCCGGCTCGGTGGCCGAGGCGGCGCGGGCCAGCGTGAGGCACAGATACTCGTCGTCGGTGCCGAAGTAGCGGGAGCGTTGGGCCCCGATGATGGTGGTGGGCGCGGCCAGCGGTGGGTTGTCGCGCAGCTCGGCAATCAGGCGTAGCGAAATCCAGCGGCGGCAGTAATGCTCGTGCAGCTCGTTGCCGTGCGGATTGTGCAGGCGGGAGAGGTGCAGCTCCTTAGTCAGCTCGTAGGCCGCGTCGGCATTGGCTTGGTCGAAGCGCAGAAAGAACAGGCTTTGCAGGCCAAAATGGCGGGGCAGCAGGTTGGTCATGCGCTGCATGAACATCTCCGGCGACACGGCGTATTTGGCCATCATGTCGAGCAGCGCGGCCGGTTCCCACTTGCGGCTGGCGAAGATTTTCTGGAAGTCGCGCACTAAGCTGTCCTCTTCCATGAGCAGCGCCCCGGCGAAGTACGAAGCCTTGAAGTTGTTGAGCACCTCGTCGAAGCTGCGCACCGGGAAGCTGGCATTCACGTAGGGCCGCTCCTTGAGGCGCAGGTAGTTGAAGGCAATTTCGCGGCCCAGCACGAAAGCTTCCTGGGTGCCGGTCAGGCCGGGACGCAGCAGCAGGCGGCGGGTTTTGGGCTGAAACACCGACCGCAGCCGGCCCAGCGTGGCGTGCTCGCCCAGCACGGTCCGGTCGATGGTGTAGCCGTACTTCTGGGTGAGCACCGCCTCAAGCTGGGTAGTGTCGAAGGGCGCGCCCACGGTCAGCTTTTCCTGGCCCACGAAGGTGCGCACGTCCTGCTCCAGCTCCTCGAAATAGTTGTCGTGCATCTCCTGGTAGGAGCGAAGCGCGGCCAGAAAGAAGTGCTCCTGCCGCATTTCGTAGTTGCGGGCTATTTCAAACAGCGTGCTGATGAAGGCGTTCATCTTGGCCGGGGCGTCCGAAATCAGCTCCACGATGCGAATCGGGTCCAGCCCGAACATCTCCAGCGGAAACTCCTTGAGCAGATCCGACTGCAGCAGCTCGGAAATGGGCTCCAGCTTGCGGCTCAGCGTGAGCGAGGTGAGCTGGTCGTAAGTCACGCCCAGCACCTTGCTCAAGCCGAGGATCTTGTCGGCCTTAGGGTACTTCTTGCCTTTCTCAATCTCATTGAGGTACGACACCGACACGTCGCAGGCGCGGGCCAGCTCGGTGGGTGTGAAGCCGCGCTCCTGCCGCAGCTCGCGCAGCTTTAGCCCAAAAATCAACCGTACTACCTGCCCGTGACTTAGCATACCTGATGAAACCGTCGAAAACCCGCGTCTGGCCGACCGGCGGAGGGAATCCGGCTGGTCGGGAAAGCTCTGACGCAGAAATAACTCTCGCAAACCTACTCAGAATCGTCTGCTTTTAAATTTCAGCGCGAAGCCGCTCATTTTAGGCTGGGCTGAGGCTCGCCAACCAAATGACCCGGTAAGCCAAAGCAAGTAGCATCTCTGCAAATGATTAGTACCGTTTAGGCAAACGGTACCTACCATTTTTCGAAACGATTAGTACCGTTTACTCAATCGGTACCTACTGTTTGCCATGGCGGGGGCGGGCACGCAAAAGGCCACCCAAATCGGGTGGCCTTTTGCGTGTGGCAGGCGCCTACAAAATCCGTGGAATCCGGAAAATCCGGCCGAATCCGTGGTTTGGGCTAAAAGGAGTCGGCGAGCTGGGCGTAATCGATGCCGTGGCGCTGGGCGGTTTCCTGCAGGATGGTTTTCTGCCAGGGCCGTAGCACTTGGTCGGCGCCCAGCTCCACGATGTCGGCCACTAGGCGGTTCGACAGCACCAGGTTGGCTACGTAGCCGTTGATGTCGGTGGTTATGTGCGCTTTGAGCTGAATGAGCTGCTGCTCGCGGGCGTCGGCGCGGGCGGCTTTCTCGCCCGTAAGGCGGCGGCGGAACGGGAAGCGGCGCGCCTCGGCGGGAGCGGCCGGCTCGGGCACCGCCACGAAGGTATCCGGCGAGAGGGCCGCCAGCTGGTCGATGAAGGGCGTGCGCTTCAACTCGGGGTGCAGGCCGCGGGCATTTTTCCAGTCGGCCAGGTCGCGGGGTGTGTCGCGCACCAGCTCCGAGAGCCGGTCGTTGGCAAACACCATGTAGGGCGGCCGGTCGAGCTGCTTGGCCACTTGGTCGCGGAGCAGGTACAGGTCGCGAAACAGAGGCAGCTCGGCGGGCAGGATGCGATATTTGCCGGCCATGCGCAGGTAGGGCCGCTCGTCGCGGGTGTAGCGCACTTCCTCGAGGGCGGCATTTTCCTGGTCGGCCCACTCGGTGCGGCCCAGGGCGGCCAGCTTGTCGCGCAGCTTGTCGGCCAGCTCAAACAGGTAGAGCACATCGTTGGCGGCGTACACCTTCTGGGCTTCGGTCAGGGGCCGCTTCAGCCAGTTCGACTTCTGCTCACCCTTGTCCACTTCCAGCCCCACCTCGGCCTGAATCAGGCGGCCCAGGGAAATATTGTTGTCCGACTCGCCCAGCAGGGTGTACTGCACGCTGGTGTCGGTGATGTGACGCACGTGTACCCCGTAGAGCTCATCGAGCAGCAGAATATCGGACTTGCAGCTGTGAAACACCTTTTCCACAGCTGGGTCGCGCAGAATTACCCAGAGCGGCTCCAGCTCCTGAGCCGGGTTGGTCAGCGGCAGCGGATCGATGAGGTACACGACGCTGCCGTCGTAAATCTGAATCAGGGCGAGGTTGCGGCCGTAGCGGTGGCGCATGTCGTCGAACTCCAGATCGATGGCAATGCGGGCCGCGGAGCGCAGCGCGTCGGCGGCCTGCTGCACCTCGGCAGCGGTAGTCAGGTATTGAATCGTAGGCATTGAGCGGGCAAGGCAAGTCATAAGGCGGCCGCGCGGACCGCGGACAGCTGGCAAGAGCCATTTTGGTAAAGGTAGGCAGGCCGGACAAGCAAACCCAATCCGCTATTTCCCGTTGGCCGCGACACCGTGGGAAGCTGGTGGCGGTAGGCGAGGCTAGTCTTCGTCGTCCTCGTCGGCGTGGGGGCTGAAGTCCAGCTCGCCGGCCACTTCCAGCGCATCCTGGATAGCCTCGTCCATAAGTTGCCTGGTGTCGGCGTCGAGGGTGCGCTCGAAGAGGTTGAGCAGCTGCTCGCCGTCCTCATTCACGTACAGGTTGGTGTAGAGGCGCTCAAACAGCTTGGCGTCGCGGGTGATGGTAGCGTCGATGTCGGCCACGGACTTGGCGCCGAGGGCCTTGTGAAGTACGTCGAGTACCCGGCGGCTTTCTTCATGGTCGCCGAGGTCAGCCAGCAGTTTCATCAGGGCCATGGCCACGCCCAGGCGCACCCGCTCGAAGCGGAAAGCCAAGTCCGCTTTGGCAGCCTGCTGAAACGCCGCGTACGCCGTCAGGTTGGGTTCCGTCAGGAAGCGGGCCGCGTCTTCTTTGGTGTGGAAAGCTTGGCGCAGAAGCTGTTCGTAGGCGGGAGCACTCATAAGCGAAAAGGAAAAAAGTATAAGCCGGGCAGCCCCGAAGCGCAAAAAAAGCGGTTTATCTGCCGCTTGCTGTAACCCGGCGGCCCAAAGGTACGATTGGAAGGGAAGGCCCGACTCCGTAGCGCCGATATTCGGCCGGCAGCGCGGCTTTATTCTTCCCTCGAAACGTACCTGCACAATGACGCACAAGAAAAAATGGCTGCTTTTTGTCCCCTCCGGGCTCGTAGTAATCGGTTTCGGTACCTGCCTGGTGCAGTGGGCCAGCCAGCTCAAAGAGAAAAACGCGCCCACCGGCGAATGGGTGGCCGCCGGCACGGCGGCGCTGGCGGTGCTCAACGCCGGCGTCAGCTTGTTTGGCCGGGGCGTGGTGGAAAAAGTGCTCCACGAAGTGCGCGAAAAAGGCCTGGCCGCCAGCTCTGCTCCCGACCTGCGGGAAGCCCACGACGCCCAACTGCTGGGCTAAGTGCCCTCCCTTTTTGCTTCCAAAAGGCCCGCTGACTCGTTTCGGCGGGCCTTTTCGCTATTCCTCCGCGTCGGGGGCCAGCAGCGGATAGCCGGCGGCCACGCGGCGGCGCTCCTCGGTGTCCTGCAGGTCGTTGAGCTCAATGTTCAGCGCATCCACCGAAATCTGGATTTCCCGCAACGAAAGCCCCAGCGAAGCCAGCAGCGCCAGCAGGCTGCCGCCAAACACGAGTTGGCCGGCCAGGGTAAAGCCCGCGAACAGCAAAAACATGCACAGCACGCACCCAAACATGCTCAGCGTACCCACGGCCTGCATGTTGCGGATCAGCACCAGCCTTACCCGCAGGTTGCGGATCTGGCCGAGCAGATGCAGGCTCTGGGTGCTGGCATACTGCGTGTTGAGGCTGCGCACCCGGCTGGCCAGCGCCAGGAAACGGTTGGTGTGAGCCAGCAGCAGCAACGACAGCGCCGGAAACAGCAGCGCCGGCGTGGTAAGGGTGATTTCCATAAGCTAAGGATAGTGAATTATGCCTGCTTGCAGAATTCCGGCCGCTATCCGTCGCTATGTCTACCCATTAATACCCATAAAAAAAAGCCCCGCCAGATGAGCTGACGGGGCTTTTCGTAGAGGCTTCTCAGCCACCGATAACGACTAATCTACTACGTCCTCGGCTTTGTTCTTCACGGCTTTAGCGCCTTTTTTCACGGCGTGGCCGGTTTTGTGGGCGCCTTTATTGACGGCGCTACCCGTTTTCTTGGCCACGTGCTTCGTGCCTTCTTTGGTATCATGCACTACTTGCCCGGCTTCCGTGCGGCCCGTGCGCGACTCCGTTTTCACGGTGCCGTTCGGCCGGACGGTCGTTTCGGTTTTCATGGGTTCCTGGGCAAAGGCAACGGTCGAAAAAGCTGCGAACGTGAGCAGCAGAAGTGCTTTTTTCATGATTCAGGGAGGTTAGGAGGAATAAAACCTAGCCCTTATACGCGCCGCAGCAAATAGGTTGTGCCGCCACTTACCCGTCGCTGCCCGTCCAGTCATCTTGCCCGCTTCAGGGCAGCAGCAGCGAACTGTCGCCGTAGCTCAGAAAGCGGTAGTCGTGGGCCAGGGCGTGGTCGTAGACGCGGCGCCAGTCCGGCCCGATCAAGGCGGCTACCAGCAGTAGCAGGGTGCTTTCGGGCTGGTGAAAGTTGGTGATGAGCCCCTGCACCACCCGAAACCGGTAGCCGGGCGCAATGAGCAACTGGGTGGTGGCGTGCAGAGCCTCGGCGCCGGTCTGCCCCAGATATTGCAGCACGGCATGCAGCGCCTCCGCTGGTGCCACTTCCGGGGCCTCCTCGTAAGGCTGCCACTGACTTACGTGCAGCGTTTCCGGCCGCTGGCCGCCGTTGTGCGCCAGCTGCGCACCCAGCCAATACAGGCTTTCCAGCGTCCGCAGGCTGGTGGTGCCCACGGCCAGCACCGGCCGCGGGGCCTGGGCCAACAGCTGCCGCAGCACGGCGGCCGTCACCACGAACGGCTCCCCGTGCATGGCGTGACCAGCCATCTGCTCGGCTTTCACCGGCTGAAAAGTACCAGCTCCCACGTGCAGAGTCACGCGGGCCGAGGTGATGCCGCGCCGGGCGAGGTCGGCCAGCACGGCGGCGGAGAAGTGCAGGCCGGCGGTGGGGGCGGCTACGGCACCTTCGTGGGCGGCGTACACGGTCTGGTAGCGCACGGCATCCGCGTCGGTGTCCTCACGGTTGAGGTAGGGCGGCAGGGGCAGGTGGCCGGCCCCGCGCAGCACTTCGGCGAAGGGCAGCGTGGCGGGCTGCCAGCTAAACCGGATCAGCGAGTAGCCCTCAGCGGCTTCCTGCCGCTCCGCCGTCAGCACGGCGGGCTGGCCGCCAGCCTCAAATTCCAGGGTCACCAGGCCGGTTTTCCAGCGTTTGCCGTTTCCAACCAAGCATTTCCACACGCAGCTTTCCGTTTGCTGCATGGCCGGCTCAATGGCGCGGTGCGGGGCCACGGGCTCCAGGCAAAACAGCTCGACGAGGCCGCCCGTGGGCTTGTGGCAAAACAGCCGGGCCCGCACCACTTTCGTGTCGTTGAAGATCAGCAGCGCGTCCGGCGGCAGCTCGGCGGGCAAGTTCTGGAAGTGCTGGTCAGCCAGCGTGCCGTGGCGGTACACCAGCAGGCGCGACTGGTCCCGGTCAGGCAGGGGCGCGGGGGCAATGCGGGCCGGCGGCAGCTGGTAGGTGAAATCGTGAATGGAAAGCTGGCGCGGGTCGGGAAAAGCAGACATAGGTTGCAAAGGTAAGCGCCCGGCCCCGCGAAATGAACAGAACCGGGCGCCGACGTCGCAAGAGCGACCGAAAAGAGCCGCTAGTTATTTGGCCCGCTTAAAAAACATCAGGTGCTGCTGGGGCAGGGTTTCCACGCTTTCCACGAACTCCAGCCCCACGGCGGCCATTTCCTTGCGGGCCTGCTCTACGCTCATCTTGTGAATGCGCTTGATAGGCACCTTAGAGTCTTCGGCCCGGTACTCGACCAGTGCCACCCGGCCGGTAGGCGTAAGGGCAGCCCGCACAGCCCGCATCATCTCCCGCGGGTGGTCGAATTCGTGGTAGGCATCCACAATGAGCACCAAATCCACGTTTCGGGCGGGCAAGTTCGGGTTTTGCACCGTGCCCAGCACCGGCTCCACATTGGCGGTCTTGTTGCGCTCCTTATTGGCGCGGAGTGAGGCAATCATCTCAGGCTGAATGTCGACGGCCAGCACTTTGCCCTTGGGCACCAGCGGACTGATGCGAAACGTGAAGTAACCCGTGCCGGCGCCCAGGTCGGCTACTACGTCGGTAGGCTTGAGCTTGAGCTCCCGCAGCAGGATATCGGTGCCTTCCTCCTCGCGACGGCCGCTGCGCTCCAGCCAGTCGGAGCCCTCGTGGCCCATGACGTGCGCAATCTGCCGGCCCAGGTAGTAGCGGCTGATACCATTCGGATCGGCCGGCGGGCGCGACTCGTAGCCGGTCGAATCGGGGGGCAGGTGGCGGCGCTGCTCGGCCAGGGTAGCGGCAGTACTCTCAGCGGGCGGCTGCGTGCAGGCGGTGTGAAACAGAAGCAGGCCCAGGGCCGGGAGCCGCCAGGAAAGGGAAGGAGCGAGGGTCATAGGCACAGAAGCAAATAAACTGCGTTTTGATCAACATCCGTGCAGCGTGAAGCGTTCGGGTGCGGCCAACTAAGGCGGGACGAAGACTTTTTATATAGGGGTATCTCGCTATAAAGGCTTTATTGCTGAAACACTTGGAACAACAAGCAGCCTGGGGCGGCGGCCGGGATTTTTGCAAAATGCCGACTTTTTCGTCTTGTCGCCGTAGAATGCGCGTTGTTGAACCTTTACCAAACTTCAAGATCCATGAAACACTTGTCCGGAATTCTGAACAAGCTAACGGCCCTGGCAGCCGTTGCCGTCGCGCTGAGTAGCTGCAACCGGGGCGAGTACGCTGTGTTGCCGAAAACCACGCCGTACCACGAAACTCACCGCTCGGTAGCTATCACACCGGCTGCTGCCCCCGCCACCGACGCTCCGGACGCTACGTCCGCTTCCGAAGTAGCCTCGGCTCCCGCCGCGCAGCCGGAAGCCGCTCCGGTAGTAGCCCGCCGCGTGCAGGCTCCGGCCGCTACCGCGCCAGCCGTAGCTAAAGTACCGGTTGCCCCCAAACTCAATCTGGTGCAGCGCGCCGCCGTGGCCAAGGTCATGAACAAGGTGAACAAAGTAGCCAGCAAAACTTCCCTCACGAAAAAGGAAACGGCTTCGACCTCCAAGCTCAGCGGCAATATCCGGACGGGTATCATTCTGTTGCTGATCGGCGTACTGCTGGGCATCTTCGGCGGAATTATTGGCCTGCTGGGAGCCATTATTGCCGTTATCGGTATTATCCTGATCGTACTGGGCCTGCTCGACGAAGTGTAGGTCTTTCCGTTCAACAAAAAGCCCCGCTGGCAGCTGCCAGCGGGGCTTTTTGTTGAACGGGAGCTCAGACTAGAATTTCTTAGCGTAGTCGCCGCCTTTAGGCTTCAGGCTGCCCGTGATAATTCGCACCAAGTCGATAACCAGCAGGACGAAAAGAGCAATAGCCGGCACAATCAGGAAGCTGGTAAGAGCCAAGGCAATATACAGGATACCCCGGCCAGTGTAGCCCAGGTAGAAGCGACCGATACCGAGGCCACCCAAGAAGAACGTCAGCAATAGTGCTACCAACTGGCTTTTACCACTGGCGGCAGGAGCTGCAACTTTAGCCGCTTTGGCGGCTTTGCGCATCTCTTTCAAAGTGGCTTTGGCGATTTTTACCTCGCTGGGGGCCTTCGTTGCAGCCACGGCGGGAGCAACTTGGGCTGAATAAGTACGGGCTGCTTTGGGCGTGGAAGCAGCAACCGCCGCAGGAGCGGTTTTGATGGAAGCCGTCAGTTCGGGAGCTGGCGCAACGGTAGCTGCTTCAGCAGTCGTAGCCGGAACGGTGATTACGCGGCTGGCAGTGCTGTTGTGGTAGGCCTCCGACTGGCGGAAGGTGTAGCTTTCTTTGTTGCAGGAAGCCAGCGACAGAGCTACCAGCGCCGCGGAGAAAAGAGTAGAGAACTTCTTCATAGTGTGGGGCAAAGGGTAAGCGGTTAGGAATGAAAAAAGGTTGAAAGACTATTGTATCAAATCGGAAGCAAATAGGATTGTATCCGGTTTGTGTGGCAATATAAAACCTTTTGCTGTTTAAAAGCGTTTACCATCTCCGTAAATTTTTCAGGATATATGTAGAAGAATATGAAAGATATTAAATATCAGCAGATTGGCTATAAAGCTGACCTACTACAGCAGTTTTAGGTTATGGTAGTTAGAAAATACTAGCTTCGCTAAGCTCACATTGGGTCCACGTCGGCTACGAGTCGGGCCTGCTTAAATTCCTTCTGGTCTTTCACCACGTTCATGGCCGCCACGATCTGGCCCTTGGCGTGTTTGAGCACGGTGTGCTCCCGGTCGAGCTTAATGGTAATTTCCTGCAGGTAGAAGTTGCGGATGCGAAAGATGTAGGGCGCTTCCGGCCCCAGCACCGCTTCGCGCCCCAGCCGCTCCACCAGCTCCTGAGTGAGCAGAATGGCAGCCTGCTCGGCCAGCCGCTCGTCCACGTGCTTTACGGTGAGCCGAATCACGCGCATGAAGGGTGGAAAGCCGTACTCGCGCCGCTGGGTGATTTCATACTCGTAGAATTCGAGGTAGTCGTTGCGGATAACCTTGTCGAAGATTACCTGCGCGGGGTCAGCAGTCTGGATGATGACTTTGCCCTTTTTGCCTTTGCGGCCCGCCCGCCCACTCACCTGCACGAACATCTGGAAAGCCCGCTCGTGGGCCCGGAAGTCGGGGTAGTGGATGATGGAGTCGGCGTTGATGATGCCCACCAGGCTCACGTTGGCGAAGTCGAGGCCCTTGGTCACCATCTGGGTGCCCACCAGCACGTTGGTCACCTGGTTTTCGAAGTCAGCAATAATCTGCTGGTAGGAGTTCTTAGCCCGGGTAGTGTCGAGGTCCATGCGCTGCACGTTGGCCTGGGGCAGCATTACCTTCAGGTCGTCCTCAATCTTCTCGGTGCCGAAGCCCACGGTTTTCAGATTGCGCGAGCCGCAGGCGGGGCATTCCACCGGCATCCGGTCGTGGAAGCCGCAGTAGTGGCAGCGCAGCTCGTGGGCGTGCTTGTGGTAGCTCAGACTCACCGCGCAGTTCTTGCACTTCGGAATCCAGCCGCAGTCGACGCAGTTGATGAAGGGCGAGTAGCCGCGGCGGTTCTGAAACAGGATAACCTGCTCCTGGAGGCCCAGCTTGCGCTCCATCTCGCTCATCAGCTCGGGCGTGAAGTGGTTGAGCATCTTCTTCGCGTCGCGCCCCTTGCGGGTGTCTACCAGCTCGATTTCGGGTAGGCCGGCCTCGCCGAAGCGTTTGGTGAGCGAAACTAGGCCCCAGCGGCCGGCGCGGGTCTGGTAGTAGGTTTCCACCGAGGGCGTGGCCGAGCCCAGCAGCGTTTTGGCGCCCTGAAAGTTAGCCATCATCAGCGCCACCTCGCGGGCGTTGTAGCGCGGCGCGGGGTCGTACTGCTTGTAGCTCGATTCGTGCTCCTCGTCCACGATGATGAGCGAGACGTTATCGAAGGGCAAAAACACGGCGGACCGCACGCCCACCACCACCTGAAAGCGGCCCGAAAGCACGCCGTTCCATACTTCCACCCGCTCGTTGTCCGAGAACTTAGAGTGGTACACGCCCAGCCGGGTGCCAAACACGCGCATCAGCCGGGTTACAATCTGGGCCGTGAGGGCAATTTCGGGCAGCAGGTATAGCACCTGCCCGCCGCCCTCCAGCGCCTTGCGGATCAGCTCGATATAGATTTCCGTCTTGCCCGCGCCCGTCACGCCGTGCAGCAGCACGATGTCCTTTGTGCCGAACTGCTGCAGAATGTCGTCCTGGGCCGCCAGTTGGGCCTCGCTGAGCGTGAAGGGCATCTTGGCCTCCGGCGAATCGTCGAGCGGGAAGCGCGACACGATAACGTCGAACTGCTCCAGCACGCCGTTTTTGATGAGCGTGTTGACGGCCGACGCGGACAGGTGGGGGCTGCTGGTAAGGGCCGCTTTTTCCACGCCGCCGTGGTTGGCGTGCACGTTCTGATATACCGGCACCTTCTGCAGGTAACGCATCAGCACGTCGAGCTGCTTAGGGCGGCCAGCCAGCTGCTGAAATAGCTCCTCCAGCACGTTTTCTTCCACGAAATGGTGGGCCAGCCGAACCTTCTTCACCACCTTGGGCGAGTACTTATCGGCCAGGTGCTCAAAGAGGAAAATCACGTCCTTCTGAATCAGGGACTTGATAACCTTGTGAAAGTTGGTGCTGCCCAGCAGGTCGCCGACCTCGGTAAACGTCAGGGCTTTGCCATCCTCAGTGCTCAGGGCCGCCACGATTTTCTCCTCCGGCTCGCTGAGCGGGTACAGGGGCTCGTCGCGCACGAAGGCGGGGTGCAGCTGAATCCGCGACTCGGAGCTGAGCTTGAGGGCCGAGGGCAGGGCGGCATTTATCACCTCGCCCAGGGTACACAGGTAGTAGTCGGCCATCCAGCGAAACAGCTTCAGCTGGGGCTGGGTCACCACGGGCGCGTCGTCGATGAATTCGAGCACGTACTTGGCCTGGTAGAGCGCCGGCGGCGTCTCGTGCACGGCTGCCACGATGCAGCTGAGCGTCTTTTTGGCCCCGAACTGCACAATCACCCGGCCTCCGATGACGACGTCGTCGTTCATCTCGTAGGGTACGCGGTAGGTGTAGAGCTTGGGCAGCGGCAACGGTAGAATCACGTCGCAGAAAAGCGTGATTCGGTCGGTAGCCGCCGGCTCGGGCTGAATGAAGTCAAAGGTGAGGCTCAACGGGCAGGTACTAAAGAACGGAACCGTAAAGATAACCCGCCACGGCCGATGATCGGGCCTGGCAGGCCGAATACTGTGCCCCCACCGGATGACCGCGCCACGACTGTTTCTGAATCAGTTATATGGCATTATCGGACTACTACCGGAGAAGAATAAACCGCCGCGTGACCTAAAGCGGGCGGGGCAGCTGGGCCAGGGCTTCGGCCACGGTGTGCACCGGCTGCTGGCAGGCGTGGTTAAAGCAGACGTAGAGCGTCGTGCGGTCCTGCTGCGCTGTCCGTTGCCGCAGCAAGGGCAAGTCCTCAGTAGGCTCGGCAGTGCCCGCCAGCACGGCGTTAGGCAGGAAATGCCGGCTCAACTCGTGCCGTAGCGTTTCGGCTTCCGGCCCGACGATGGCAATTTCGGCCGTAGGCTGGAGCTGGGCCGCATAGAGCGAAGCCCAGTTGGTGAGATGCTGAGGCTCCCTCACCACCAACTCCTGCACTTGTCGCAGCATGGCGGCGGCCAGCTCCGAGTAGCGACTGTTTTCGAGGTGCAGGCCCAGACGGTGCAGGTTGTGCGCCATTACGGAGTTGGAGCCGGGAATCACGTTATCGAACAACTCCTTTTTGCGGGCAATGAGCTCTTCGCCGGCGGCGTCGGTGTAGAAGAACTGCTGCTCGGCGGGGTCGAAAAAGTGGTCCAGCACGTATTGGGTCAGAGTGTCGGCTTCTTGCAGCCAACGGGCATCAAATGTGACTTCGTAGAGCCCAAGGTAGGCCTGGATCACCAGCGCGTAGTCTTCCAGGAAGGCGTCGATGGTGGCGCGGCCGGCCTTATAGCTGCGCTTCAGCCGCGGACCGTTGCGGAGCTTGTCCTGCAGAAATTCGGCGTTGCTGAGCGCTAGCGCCAGGAACTGCGCGTCGCCGAAGGCCCGGTAGGCATCCGTCAGCCCGCTTAGCATGAGGGCATTCCAGCCGGTCAGGATCTTGTCGTCGAGGGCGGGGCGGGCGCGCCGGGCGCGGGCCTGCAGGATGCGGGCTTTCCAGCCCTGTACCATGTCGGCCACCACGCCGGGCTGCAGCTCGTGCCGGCGGGCAAAGTCGGCGTCGGAGGCGCGGCGGTGCAGGATGTTGCGGCCGTGTTCCCAGTTGCCGAGGGCGGTGCAGCTGTAGTAGTCGGAAAACAGCGGCTCCTCGTCGCCCAGCAGGTGGTGCAGCTCATCCTTGGTAAAGACGTAGAACTTGCCCTCCTCGCCCTCACTGTCGGCATCCAGCGCCGAGTAAAACCCGCCTTCCGGGCTCGTCAGCTCCCGCTGCACAAACCCCACCGTCTCGTACACCACCTCCCGGAATAGCTCGTCCTGGGTTACCTGGTAGGCTTCCGAGTACAAGCTCACGAGCTGGCCGTTATCGTAGAGCATCTTCTCGAAGTGCGGGGCCAACCATTCCGCGTCAGTGGAGTAGCGCGCAAAGCCACCGCCGGCCTGGTCGTAGATGCCGCCCCAGGCCATTTCGCGCAGCGTGAGCACCGTTTGGGTCAGCGCCGCCGAGCTACCGGTGGCCGCGTGGGCGCGCAGCAGAAAGCGCCAGATACTGGGCATCGGAAACTTTGGGGCCCGGTTCGTGCCGCCTTTTTCCAGGTCAAACTTCCCGCTTAAGTTGTGCAGCAGCAGCCTGAACTGCTCTGCCGAAGCCGTCGACTCGGCCGTGCCCAGGCCATACTTTTCCAGGTCACTGGTACGCAGGGCGTGGGCAAACTGCTCGGCTGACTGGTCCAGTTCCCGGCGGTTTTCGTTCTGGTAGGCCTCGCCGATGCTGGTCAAAAGCTGGGTGAAGCTGCGGGGCGCGAAATAGGTGCCGCCGTAAAAAGGCTTGGCGTCGGGGTTTAGAAACACGTTTAGCGGCCAGCCGCCCCGCAAACCCATGGCCTGCAACGCGTCCATGTACACCTGGTCCACGTCGGGCCGCTCCTCCCGATCCACCTTGATGCAGACGAAGTGCTCATTCATCAGGGCCGCAACCTGTGGGTTCTCGAACGACTCCCGCTCCATCACGTGGCACCAGTGGCAGGCCGCGTAGCCGATGCTGACCAGAATCGGCTTCTGCTCCGTGCGGGCGCGGCCCAGGGCTTCCTCGCCCCACGGGTACCAGTCGACCGGGTTGTGGGCGTGCTGCAGCAGGTAGGGGCTGGATTCCTGGCTGAGGCGGTTTGAGTGAGCGGGCTGGGCGGCAGACATGGCAATAGCGGGCAGGTTGGAAACACAAAACCCAGCCGTTGGGGGCTGGGTTTCGATTATGAGCAATTAAGCGGTTTCGTCGGGCTGTGCAGGCTTCTTGCGGGCCGGGCGGCCGCGCTTCTTGGGCGCGGCGGGCATCACTTCGGCGGCGGGCTCCTCCGGCGTTACCACGGGCGCCGGTGCTATCGGCTCCGGCGTGGGCACCACGGTGGCCAGCACCTCGGGCACGGCCACGATTTCGACTTCAGGCAGCGGCAGTACGGCAGTCTCATCCTGCGTTACCGCGTCAGTAGGCTTGCGGCGCGGGGCCCGCACGGCCTTGGGCTTAGCTACAGCAGCTTTGGGAGTAGCTTTAGTAACAGCTTTGGGGGCTGCTTTTGAAGTGGCCTTGGGCGTCGTGGCAATAGGGTCCTTGGTGCTTTTGCGCGCCGGCGGCGTCCGAACGATGCCCTTACCTTGCCGCTTGGGCAACTTGGGCACTTCCTCGTCGGTTTTCATTGGTACTAGCCAGTCCACATTGGGCGCTCTTTCCACTACCCGCACCGGACGGGGGCGCGCCGGAGCTGGCGTGGGCTCCACGGCGGGTAGCTCGTGAATAACCTCCAGCTCTTGCGTGAGCAGCGGTACTTCCGGTTCTGGTGCAGTTACTACGGATTCTGCCGGCGCGGGTACCGGTGCAAATTCTTCCGGTACGGTGGCTATCACTTCTTCCGGCGCAACTGTATCTTCTGCCGGTACCGACACTACATTGGTTGCCGTCTGCTGAGCTGCTTCCAACGCCGCGCGGGCCGCGTTCTTGCGGGCCGTGCGCTTGGCTCCGCCCCGGGAGCGGCGCTTCTTCTTGGGCAAGGCCGAAAAATCTTCGGTAGCCACAGACTCTGCCGACTCTGCCTCATCATCATCCTCATCTGACTCTTCCGGTGCGGCGGCTTCCATTACGGGTGCTGCCTCAACCACCGGCGGCACTACGCGGGTCGGGCGGACATCATTGCGGCTGCGCGTGGGCGCGGGCTGCGGCGCCTCCGCAGCGGTATCAGTTTCACCAATGTCGATGCGCTCCTCATCGTCGTCCGGCTCGGGCTCGGCAACGGGCTGCGGCTGGGGCGGTGGGGGCAGGGCAGCCAGCTGCTTCTCCACGTCCCGAATTTCGAAGCGCACGTCGGCCTGCGCGGCCAGCTTCTGCAGCTTGTCCAGGGTATTTTCCAGAAACGTGCGGTGCTCCGGCGCGGCCGGGTACAGCGGCCGGTGGCCCAGGGCCTGCTGCACGGCTTCCCAGTCCTTCTTGAAGCGCCCGAAAGCCTGGTCAAAATAAGTGCGGGTAAACCGCTCCCAGATGTAGTTTTCGGCCACTTCCGACGGGTGCAGCATGTCGGCCGCGTAAAAGCGGTAGTCGCGCAAATCGTCCAGCAGCAGCTCGTAGGCCGGGAAGTACGACACGTCGGGCAGCAGCTCGCTCAGGTAGTGGCAAGCCACGCGCAGCACCGACTTACTCACCGAGTTCAGCGGCAATGTATCCTTGAGGTGGCGCACCGGGCTCACGGTCAGAATAAACCGCAGCTTCGGGTTCTTGAGGCGCAGGTAGGCGTGGGTTTCCGCCACGGCGTTGATAATGTCATCTGGCGTGAGCAACTCTTTCTCAAACTTCTCGGCCGGCACTTTGTGGCAGTTGCTGACCAGTTCCTGAGTTTCGAGCAGGCGGTAGGCAAACGCCGTTCCCAGCGTCAGCACCACCACGTCGGCTGTGGCCAGAAACTGACCCGTCTGCTGCACCACGTCCCGAATCTGCTGCAGCAGCGTCACCGGTGAGTCGGCCCCGATTTCGGCGGGCAGGTCGTAGCTCTGCCAGCGCCCCCGGGCTTCTACCAAGTGCTGCTGCCAGTCCATTTCCTCGCCGGCCGCCGCGCGCAGCAGCATGCACGCCGAAAGCGGATTGAACAAGGTACCAAACGGATTCACCAGCGTGCTGACCTTGTGGCGGGCCAGCCGACTGCCGATAGTGTCGGAAAAGCAGGAGCCTACCGTTAGCACGCGGGCCGAAAGCGGCAACTGCGAGGGGTGAGGCGTAAGCGGTAATTCAGTGCGAAACATTCGAAAACGATAGGGTCAGGAGTCGACCAACGAGCCGGCAACCTACTCAACTCGCTGCTTTCGGCCAAAAACAGCCCAAGGAAGCTTAGTCAGCAGGTGCGGCGACGAGATAAAAGCCGGCCAAAAGCAGTATTCCAAACAGGATTATTCCGCATTTTGGTTTACCAAAGGTACCGGGAAAAGAACAGATAATTCGCGCCGGCCTAAATCTCAGACTAACAGTGGGTATCCGGCCGAAGGAAAGCCGGCTGAAACTGTACCGGCACAAAAAAGCCCGGCCACCAGAGTGGTCGGGCTTTTTTGGGCTCAATGCGCGGCAGCTTACTCGGCTACTACGTTGAAGTGCAGCTGGTGCTTCACTTCCTTGTGCAGGTTTACGGTGGCGGTGTACTCACCAGCCGACGTAGGCTCCTGGTCGAAGGAAATGCGCTTGCGGTCCACGTCAATACCTTTGGCTTTGAGGGCCTCGGCGAGTTGCAGCGTGGTCACGCGGCCGAAAATCTTACCGGTTTCGCCCACTTTCGCCTTGATGTCGAAAGCCGTGTCACCAATCTGGTTGGCAATACCTTGTGCTTCGGTTTTGATTTTCTCCGCTTTATGAGCGGCCTGACGGACGTTCTCAGCGATGACCTTCTTGTTGGATTTGTCGGCCAGAATAGCCAGACCCTGCGGGAGCAGGTAGTTGCGACCGTAGCCGGACTTCACAGTAACGATGTCGTTCTTGTAGCCCAGGTTCTTTACGTCGTCTTTCAGAATTACTTCCATGACTTTGTGGGTTTATGGTTGCCGGTTTTTGGTTTTTAGCCCGTTAGAGTCCCGGAGAAAACGAACAGAAGCCAACAACCGAAAACGAAAAACCAATAACTAGACTATTTCAGCGAATCGGTTACGTACGGCATCAGAGCCAAGTGACGGGCTTTGGCCACGGCCTGAGCTACTTTGCGCTGGAATTTCAGGCTGGTGCCGGTGATGCGGCGGGGCAGAATGCGGCCCTGCTCGTTCACGAACTTCAGCAGGAAGTTCGGGTCTTTGTAGTCCACGTACTTGATGCCGGCCTTTTTGAAGCGGCAATACTTAACGCGCGTGTCCTGCTTGTGGATTCTTTCGTTGGCTAGGCTCATATCCTTATTGTGCTACGGCGGCTTCCGATTCTTTTTTAGCTTTCTGCTGGTTCATCTCGCCCTTACGACGACGCTCACCATACGCCACGGCGTGCTTATCGAGCACCGTGGTCAGGAAGCGGATGACCCGCTCGTCGCGGCGGAAGGCCAGCTCAAGCACGTCAACGATGTTACCCGAGCCAGTAAACTCAACGAGGTGGTAATACCCAGTTGACTTCTTCTGAATTGGGTAGGCCAGTTTTTTGAGGCCCCAGTTTTCAGTGTGGATAATGTCGGCGCTATTTTCCTTAAGCACCTGCGAGAACTTCTCGATCGTCTCTTGCACCTGGCTCTCGTTCAGAACGGGAGTGAGGATGAAGACCGTCTCGTAATTTCTTACTTCCATTAGACGGGATGAAAAAATTAGTGGTGAAAAACTTATTGAGGGGGCAAAGGTACTGTTTTTTTCGCCTTCTGCTACCCGTGGTCCAGAAAATATAGAAATAGGCCCGCTGATAACCACCTGACTCAGAAGCTGCAAAACATTATGCTCCTCGTGATGGTACATCTCTAGGGTGCTTCACCACCGGAAAATAGTCCGTATTATATAGGTAGCTGGAGCGTAGAGAAGAACGGGTGAGCTTGGTTGCGTACAAATGGCGAAACTGTGGCTACAGAGTCATTTTAGAATGATTCTAAGCAAGCCCAAAATGGCGAAAATTAGCTTTCCCGGGTTTGTTCTCTGCGATTCACGACCTACATTTGTGGCCTTGAAGTACCCCCCGCGTTTCTTTTTTCCAGTCAAATAGTGCTATGAATAGCATCCGACTTCGTCCTCTTTCCCACGTCTTTCTCGCTCTGTTCCTGACGTTTGCTGCCGTCGGCCGTTCTTCGGCCCAAACGGTTGGCGCGGCTCCGGCAGTGAGTAAAGATGGTGTGGCTCCCGGCGCTACGGCCGCCGCTGCTCCCGCTGCTGCTGCCGGCGCAACCACTGGCGATGCTGCCGCCATTGCGGCCGGCGACGCCTTGTTTAAAGGCAACTGCGCCCAGTGCCACGCCGTCAACGACGTGGTAGTTGGCCCGGCCCTGGGCGGCATCGCCAAGCGCCGTCCGCTGTCCTGGATCATTCCGTGGGTGAAGAACTCCAGCAAAGTGGTAGCCAGCGGCGACGATTACGCCGTGAAGCTCTTCAACCAGTACCAGAAGCAGCAGATGCCGAGCTTCCAGCTCTCGGATGCTGAAATTACCTCGATTGTCTCTTACATCACGGCGGAAGAAGGTAAGATTGCTGGCCCTCCCGGTGGTGTGACTAAGATTACTCCCGAACAAGGCAGCGAAACTCCTGGTACTGGCGCTGATGCTGGTGCTGGCAAGTACGTTGACATCCTGCTGATCGTCCTCGTAGTGGTGCTGATTGTGATGGTAGTAACGCTGGTTATCATCGCCAACATCATGAAGGACGTGCTCCGCGGCCGCAAAGACCTCGATGGTCGCGACGTAGAGCAGATTGAGCAGCGTTTCGACTTCGCCAAGATTTACAATTCGCCGGTAGTGCGCGGGCTGGCCGTGGGCCTCTTCGCCCTCGTGGTGCTGTATGAGTCGGTGCAGGGCGTGATGGCCATCGGCCTGACCCAGGGCTACCAGCCCACGCAGCCCATTGCCTTCTCGCATAAGCTGCACGCCGGTGAGCACCAGATCAACTGCGCTTATTGCCACACCTCGGTATATAAGAGCAAGTCGGCCAACATTCCTTCGGCCAACATCTGCATGAACTGCCACTCGCAGATCAAAACGGAGTCGCAGGAAATCAAGAAAATCTACCGTGCCATCGAGCGCAAGCAGCCGATTCAGTGGGTGCGGATTCACAACCTGCCCGATCTGGCCTACTTCAACCACTCCCAGCACACGCAGGTGGGCGGCATCGAGTGCCAGACCTGCCACGGCCCGATCCAGAACATGGAAGTGGTGTACCAGTATTCGCCGCTCACGATGGGCTGGTGCATCAACTGCCACCGCGAGACGCCCCTCAACACCAAGGGCAACGGCTACTACAACAACCTCGTGAAGCTGCACGAGACGGCCAACGGTGCCGCGCCATTCACGGTATCGTCGAACGGCGGTACGGAGTGCTCGAAGTGCCACTACTAATCTGAAAAAGTACTGAGCGCGGAGAAGTAACTGGGGCACCTGATCCAATCTTCTCACGGCTCTATTTAATACCCGACTACCAACACAAGATGCAAGAGTCGCCTAAGTACTGGAAGGGAATTGAGGAACTGGAAAGCTCCCCGGAGTTCGTAAAAACCGCGTTCAGCGAGTTTGGCGAGTTTCTGCCGATGAAGGAAGCCTATGGCACTTCGGACGCAACGGTAGCACCCCGCCGCGACTTCCTCAAACTCATGGGCTTCGGCATTGCCGCTGCCACCCTGGCAAGCTGCGAAGCGCCCGTCCGTAAGGCCATTCCTTACCTAAATAAGCCCGAGGAGGTTGATCCGGGCATCGCCAACTTCTACGCGTCCACCTATTTCAACGGCACGGACTACAATAGCGTACTGGTAAAAACCCGCGAAGGCCGGCCGATCAAGCTGGAAGGCAACCCCGAGTCGCCAATTACGCGCGGCGGCTTATCGGCCCGCGCGCAGGCGTCGGTGCTCAATCTCTACGACGGCGGCCGCCTGCAGCATTTCGCCATCAACGGCAAGAAAGCCGCTACCGACCGCGTCGACCAGGAAATCCGCACCAAACTGGCGGGCCTTAATGGTCGCCGGATTGCTATCGTGTCGAACACCATCATCAGCCCGACTACCAAGAAGGTCATTGCTGAATTTGCGGCCCGCTACCCCAACACCCAGCACGTTCAGTACGACGCCAACTCCAGCTCGGCACTGCTGCAGGCCAACGGTGGCGTACTGCCGGCCTACGACTTCGGCAAAGCCAGCGTCATCGTGAGCCTGGGAGCCGACTTCCTCGGTACTTGGCTGTCGCCGGTAGAATTTGCCAAGCAGTACATCACCAACCGTAAGGTGTCGAACGAGAAGAAGACCATGTCGCGTCACTTCCAGTTCGAAACGGCTCTCTCGCTGACCGGCTCCAACGCCGACGTACGCGTGCCGGTGAAGCCTTCGGAAATGGGCAAAATAGCCCTCGACCTGTACAACGAAGTAACCGGTAGCGGCAGCACCAGCAACGCCCGCCTGAAAAAGGCCGCGACGGAGTTGAAAGCTGCCCGTGGGGCCGGCCTCGTGGTTTCGGGCTCCAACGACGTAGCCGTACAGACGCTGGTAGCGGCCATCAACCAGGCGCTGGGTAGCGCCGCCGTTGACTTGGCTAACCCATCGATGATCCGGCAGGGCAACGATGCCCGCATGACGCAGCTGGTAAACGACATCATCGGTGGCCAAGTAGGCGCCGTGATATTCTACAACGCCAACCCCGCCTACGACCACCCGAAAGGAGCCGAACTGGCGAAAGCGCTGAAGGATAAGAAAGTTGGTCTGACGATTTCGTTCAATGACCGGCTGGATGAAACTGGCTCGCAGTGCGAATACGCCTGCCCGGACCACAACTACCTCGAATCGTGGAATGACTACGAGCCGAAGCGCGGCTACTTAAGCCTGGCTCAGCCGGTTATTTCGCCGCTGTACGCCACGCGTCAGGCCCAGGACAGCCTGCTCACCTGGGCTGGCAATCCACAGACGTACTACAACTACCTGAAAGCTTCGTGGCGCGGCGTGCTGAGCGGCGACTTCCAGAAAGCCTGGGACACTGCCGTTCACGACGGCGTGGCTCTAGGCTCCTTGTCCGCTGCCACGGCTGCTACAGCTCCGGCCATGAGCACCCAGCAGGCTGTAGCAGCCCTGTCGGCTACGCCGAAAGGCGGCGAGGTGGAGTTGGCTCTGTACGAAAAAGTAGGTGTTGGCACCGGCAGCTGCGAAGCCAACAACCCTTGGCTGCAGGAATTGCCCGACCCGGTTTCGAAAGCCACCTGGGGCAACTACGTAGCCGTTCCCCGCGACATGGCCGTGGCCAAAAAATGGGAGCAGGGTGACGTGCTGAAAGTAACGGCCAACGGCAAAACCGTTGAGCTGCCCGTACTGATTCAGCCCGGCCAGGCCTCTGGCACCGTCAGCATCGCCATCGGCTACGGCCGGGAAATGGCGGGCAAAGTAGGCGACAAAGTCGGCCGCGACGTTTACGCCATGGCCACGGTAACGCCAAACGGTATTCTGTACTCCAGCCCTTCCGTGACTCTGGAAGCTACCGGCGACCAGTCGCCGATTGCCCAGACGCAGACTCACCACACCATCATGGACCGCAAGCCGGTCGTGCAGGAGTCGACGCTGGCCCAGTATATCAAAAACCCGAAAGAGGTAACCGAGTACGAGAAAATTTCTACCCCGGATGGTCTGGAGGCACCCAACAAGGTTTCTCTCTGGGACGACTACGAGTACAAGAACCACCATTGGGGCATGGCCATCGACCTCAACTCGTGCATTGGCTGCGGCTCGTGCGTGATTGGGTGCCAGGTTGAAAACAACATCGCCGTAGTCGGCAAGCAGGAGGTTATCAACCGCCGCGAGATGCACTGGATGCGCATTGACCGTTACTACAGTTCCGATGCCCATAAGTCGGACTTCGAAACCAAAGGCAAGCTGGACACCTACGCGGCTATGGAAGATCCTTCCGACAACCCGTCGGTTATCTTCCAGCCAATGCTCTGCCAGCACTGCAACCACGCTCCCTGCGAAACGGTGTGCCCAGTACTGGCTACCACGCACAGCTCGGAAGGTCTTAACCAGATGACCTACAACCGTTGCGTAGGTACTCGCTACTGCGCCAACAACTGCCCCTACAAAGTGCGTCGCTTCAACTGGTTCTCGTACACTTCCAACGAGAAGTTCGAGAACGTGAACGGCCACATGTTCACCGACCTCGGCCGCATGGTGCTGAACCCGGACGTAACGGTACGGGCCCGCGGCGTGATGGAGAAATGCAGCTTCTGCGTGCAGCGCATTCAGCTCGGTAAGCTGGAAGCCAAAAAGCAGAAGCGCCGTCCCAAAGATGGCGAAGTGGTAACGGCCTGCGCGCAGTCTTGCCCCACGGAAGCCATTGTATTTGGTGACATGCGTGACCCCGAAACGCGCATCTCGAAGCTGCTGCGCCGTGAGGACGGTGAGCGGGCTTTCCACGTTCTGGATTCCATTAACGTGCAGCCCAACATCACGTACCTGACCAAAATCCGGAACACCGAGAAATCGGCTTTCTCCTCCGAAGAAAACGCCTAGTAACTGAGCAATAGGGGAGGGCAGCACGGCCCAACGCGGTACTTCCTTCCCACCCACTCCTTTTAAGTTCAAAATATATGCAGCACGTATCAGCCGTACGCGAGCCGCTCGTTACCGGGGGGAAAACGTACCACGACGTCACCGTAGACGTGTGCCGCCAGGTAGAAGCCAAACCGAATGTTCGGTGGATGGCGGCCCTGAGCGTAGCCCTCTTCTTCCTGGGCGTTTTCCTGTACTCCGTGTACCGCACCCTGTGGTTCGGTATCGGTGAGTGGGGTCTGAACAAAACCGTAGGCTGGGCCTGGGACATCACCAACTTCGTGTGGTGGGTAGGTATCGGTCACGCCGGCACCCTGATTTCGGCGGTACTGCTGCTGTTCCGGCAGAAGTGGCGCTCCTCCATCAACCGTGCGGCTGAGGCAATGACGATTTTCGCCGTAATCTGCGCCGCCATGTTCCCGGTACTGCACATGGGCCGTCCGTGGCTTGCTTACTGGGTATTCCCGCTGCAAAACACGTTCGGCTCACTCTGGGCCAACTTCAATTCGCCTCTGCTCTGGGACGTATTCGCCATCTCGACCTACTTCACCGTGTCGCTGGTGTTCTGGTATACGGGTCTGGTGCCTGACTTCGCTACCATCCGCGACCGGGCTAAAGGTCCAATTGCCAAAGTAGCTTACTCGCTGCTGAGCTTCGGCTGGACGGGCTCGGCCAAGCACTGGAGCCGCTACGAAACTGTGTCGCTGATCCTGGCCGGGGTTTCGACGCCGCTGGTACTATCAGTACACACCATCGTATCGATGGACTTTGCTACCTCGGTCGTACCGGGCTGGCATACCACCATCTTCCCTCCGTACTTCGTAGCCGGTGCTATCTTCTCCGGCTTCGCTATGGTACTGACTCTGATGCTCATCACCCGGGTCGTATTCAAGCTGGAAGACTACATCACCATCGAGCACATTGCCCTCATGAACAAAATCATGATGATTACGGGTTCGATCGTAGGGGTAGCTTACATCACCGAATTCTTCATCGCCTGGTATTCGCAGGTTGAGTTCGAGCAGTACGCCTTCATCAACCGCGCTACCGGCCCATACTGGTGGGCTTACGCCTCGATGATGACCTGCAACGTAATTACGCCGCAGCTGGTCTGGATCCGGAAAGTACGCTACAGCATCCCGCTTACTTTCATCCTGTCCATCATCGTGAACATCGGGATGTGGTTCGAGCGTTTCGTAATTATCGTAACCTCGCTGCACCGCGACTATCTGCCTTCGAGCTGGGTAATGTTCTCGCCGACGCGCATTGATATCGGCATCTACGTGGGTACGCTGGGCCTGTTCTTCACGCTGTTCCTGCTCTTCGCCAAGTTCTTCCCCGTGATTAACATGGCCGAGGTGAAAACCATCCTGAAGTACACTGTGGACAATGGCCCGACTTACACCGGCGTTGATCCGCATGCTCACCACGAGACGTCCACCCACGGAGTACCTGCTTCCGCTCCGGTAAACTACAACAAGCATGACTAAGCGCTTCGCCCTCGGCATCTTTGAAGACGAAGATGTGCTGTTGCACGCCATTGAGAACATCCGCGGGGCGGGTGTGAAAATCTACGAGGTGTTTACCCCGTTCCCGATTCACGGCATTGATGATGCGCTGGGTATCGAACGGTCGCGCCTTCCGATTGCGGCATTCTTCTACGGCCTGTGCGGTTTGTCTTTCGCATTGTGGATGCAGATCTACATGCTGGGCTTCGACTGGCCCATGATCATCGGTGGCAAGCCGCACATTGCGCTACCCGCCTTTATCCCGGTTTCCTTCGAGTTGACGGTGTTCTTTACCTGCCACGGCATGGTAATAACCTTCTACACGATCAGCAAGCTCTATCCCCGCTGGAAAACGCCCGTGCTCGACGTACGCTCAACCGACGACAAGTTTGTCGTTGCCATTGAGCTGAACGACAACTCGGATCTGAATGGCTTGGCCAAGCTGCTGCGCGAGAATGGTGCATCAGAGGTGAACGAAAAAGAAATGACTAAGAACTAATGACGCACTCGCTGAAACTAGGTCTGCAAGCGTCGGCTATCCTGTTTGGTTCGGTGCTGACCACCAGCTGCAACAAGGCTGACAACCCCGGCATCGAGTATGCCCCGCAGATGTACGAGTCCATTCCGTACGATCCGCTGCGTCAGGTGAACATGAACACAATTAACCCGATGGGGATCAACGAGCGTACTCCCGTAGTAGGCACCGTCCCTCGCGGTAAAGAAGACTATTACGACCATATTCCGAAGGACAGTGTCGGCATAGCCGAGCGAGTGCTCCGCAACCCACTGGCGCATTCCAAGGCCAATCTGGAGGAAGGTAAAGCACTCTATACCCGCAATTGCCTGCACTGCCACGGCGAAGCTGGTGATGGTCAGGGTCTGGTTGGTGTGAAGTTCAAAGGGGTGCCCAACTACTCAACGGGTGCCTATAAGAGCATGAACGAAGGCCACATCTACCACGTTATCCAGTGGGGCCGCAACCGCATGATGCCGCACGGCTCGCAGGTAAACCCTGAGGAGCGCTGGAAGATTGCCATGTACGTCCGCGTACTGCAATTGGGCAAAGGTCCGGACGGTATGGCCGATTATATGAAGGCCAACGGTATCAGCGGCGGAATGAGTGGTGACTCGACGCAGGCGAAAGACCCTACCACGCAGAAGCCGACGCTTCAGGCACAGGCGGACAAAGGCTCGGAAAATCCGGGTCAGGGCGATAAAGGACGTAACGGCTCAGCGAACTAACTCATATGGCAACTCTGACGCATCACGAAAGCGCCACGGCTGAATACCTCGAGGTTTCGCCGGGCACGAATCGTAAGTTTTTCATGATTATCGCGGCCGGCGTAATTCTGCTGGTCCTCGGTATCATTGCATCCGTCATGCACCTGGGCGAAAGCCACGAGGCCGTTGGTGCCGCCCATGGCGCAGCCGCCGCGCACGGTGCCGGGCACGAAGGTAGCCCCATCTGGCTCAAGCGGGTTCTCGTCAGCCTCTGGCACAGCAACGTTTTCTTTGTGGGCGTATCGACCATCGGTACTTTCTTCGTGGCCCTGCAGTACGTAGCCTACGCTGGTTGGTCAGTGCTCATTAAGCGCATCAACGAAGCTATGAGCGCCTGGATTCTGCCTGGCGCCATTATCATGCTGATTGTGTTCTTTGTGGGTCGTCACGACCTGTTCCACTGGACGCACGAAGGTATTATGGACCCCAAAAACAAGGAAAACTACGATGCCATCGTCGCTGGCAAAAGCGGTTTCCTGAATCTGCCCTTCTACCTGATCCGCATGGTAGTATACCTCGGCATCTGGTGGTTTTTCTCCATGCGTCTGCGCAAGCTGTCGTTGGAAGAAGATCTGAACGGCGGCACCGAGTACTTCCACAAAAGCATCAACGTAGCGGCTCTGTTCTTGGTACTTTACGCCGTCTCCTCATCGATGTCGGCCTGGGACTGGGTGATGTCGGTTGACGTGCACTGGTTCAGCACCATGTTTGGCTGGTACGTATTCGCCTCGTGGTGGGTATCGGGTATTGCCGTTACCACCCTCACCGCCATCTACCTGAAGCAGGCTGGTTACCTGAAGTTTCTCAACGCTAACCACCTGCATGATCTTGGCAAGTTCATGTTCGGCTTCAGCATCTTCTGGACCTACGTGTGGTTCTCACAGTTCATGCTGATCTGGTATGCCAACCTTCCTGAGGAAGCTGTGTACTACAACCAGCGCCTAGGCGGCTTCAACGGTGCCTACACCTGGATTTTCTTCTTCAACCTGATCATCAACTTCGCCTTCCCTTTCCTGGTGCTGATGCGTCGGGATTCCAAGCGCCAGATGATCATGCTCAAAATCGTGAGCATCGCCATTCTGATTGGTCACTGGTCGGACTTCTATTTGATGTTCATGCCGGCAACTATGAAGGGCGATAATGGGTTTATCATTGAAATCGGCGTTGCCCTGATTTTCCTGGGCAGCTACCTGATCTTGTTCACCAAGCGCTTGTCGCAGGCCTCCCTGGTACCGGTCAACCATCCGTTCCTGGACGAGTGCGTGCACCATACCACCTAATCGAGAAGCTAGGAGTCAGGAGCTAGCAGCAAGTCGGCTTTCTCCTTTCTCCTAATCTCCTAGCTACTAGCTTCTAACTCCTCAAAAATGATTGCTCTCGGTATCTTTCTGCTGCTGCTGTTGCTGCTGGTCGTGTTTGGCCTGCTGTTCCGCATCCAGATTCTGACCTCTATTTTCTCGGGTAGTTCTACGCGCGAGATTGGCACCAGCAACCGCGTGAATGCCATTCTGATGATGGTATTCCTCGTGTTAGGTGGCGCTTGGTTCGCTTATTCCTTCGCCGACAATTTCGGCAAGATGAATCCGCCGATTGCCTCCGTGCACGGTCACGAAATGGAGCGTCTGTTCTGGATTACGATGATCATCATTGGCATCGTGTTCGTCCTGACGCAGGTGCTGCTGTTTTTCTACTCCTACAAGTACCAGCATCAGGAAGGCCGCCGGGCTTTCTTTTTCTCGCACAACAACAAGATTGAAATCATCTGGACTATCATTCCCGCCATCGTAATGGCAGGCTTGGTGTTCGCCGGTTGGAAAGAGTGGTCGAAAATCACTGGCCCCGCTCCCAAGGATTCGATAGTGCTGGAAGTAATGGGCAAGCAGTTCAACTGGCTGGTTCGCTACCCTGGCCGCGACCAAAAGCTAGGCGTAGTAAACTACCGTCTGATTGATGCTACCAACGAATTCGGCTTCGACTTGAACGACAAGAGTGGCCTTGACGACTTCACGGCCGGTGAAATTCACGTGCCGAAAGGCCACCCAGTGCTGCTGAAGATTCGCTCCCGGGACGTACTGCACGCCGTGTATATGCCGCACTTCCGGGTTCAGATGTACGCTGTGCCCGGTATGCCAACCAAGTTCTGGTTTACGCCCACCGTCACCACTGACGAGATGCGCGCCAAGTTGGGTAACCCCAAGTTCAACTACGAGTTGGCCTGCAACCAGATCTGCGGCCGGGGTCACTTTGCTATGAAGCTGAACATCGTGGTAGACGAGCCAGACGATTACGTAGCTTGGTTTGCCGCTCAGAAATCATTCTCGGAGCAAAACCCCGATGTTTTAGCTAGCGCAAAACAGAAGTCGGGTGGACCGGTTGAAAAGGAAGTAGTTCCGGCCGCTACCGCTGCCGTAGGTGCTCAACTGAATCCTGCTCTCTAAATCTAATTTAACGCACGCTTCTCTATGGCTGCCAACATTCCTACCAACTCGCAGGTGCAAGGCGGTATCGGCGCGGCCGTGCCCTACACTGGCCACGACGAGCACCACGATGAGCATGATCATCACGACCAGCATTGGCTGTTTAAATATGTATTCAGCCAGGACCACAAGGTAATTGCCAAGCAATTCCTGATTACGGGCATCTTCTGGGCTATCTTGGGCGGCACGCTTTCTAGCTTGTTCCGTCTGCAGCTCGGCTGGCCCGAATCAACGCTGGAATGGCTGCAGCCGTTTCTGGGCAAATGGATCGAAGCCGGTAAGCTGAACCCGGAATTCTATCTGGCCCTGGTTACGATGCACGGTACCATCATGGTGTTCTTCGTGCTGACGGCCGGCCTGTCGGGTACTTTCTCCAACTTCCTGATTCCGCTGCAGATCGGGGCCCGCGACATGGCTTCGGGCTTCATGAACATGCTCTCGTACTGGTTCTTCTTCCTGTCGAGCATCGTTATGTTCAGCTCGCTGTTTCTAGAAACCGGTCCGGCTTCGGCTGGCTGGACAATCTACCCGCCACTGAGTGCTCTGCCCCAGGCTATTCCTGGCTCCGGCATGGGTATGACGATGTGGCTCGTATCGATGGCTCTGTTCATCATCTCGCAGCTGCTGGGTGGCGTCAACTACATCACCACCGTTATCAACCTGCGGACCCGCGGCATGAGCATGTCGAAGCTGCCGCTGACCATCTGGGCCTTCTTCCTAACGGCTATCCTAGGTCTGCTGTCGTTTCCGGTGCTGTTCTCGGCCGCGCTGCTGCTGATCTTTGACCGTTCGTTCGGCACGTCCTTTTTCCTGTCGGATATCTACATCGCCGGACAGGCGCTGAGCAACCAGGGCGGCTCGCCCATCCTGTTCCAGCACTTGTTCTGGTTCCTGGGTCACCCTGAAGTGTACATCGTTATCATGCCGGCAATGGGTATGGTATCGGAAATTCTGGCTACCAATGCCCGCAAACCAATCTTCGGCTACCGCGCTATGATTGGCTCGTTGATGGGTATCTCTCTGCTCTCGTTCGTAGTGTGGGCTCACCACATGTTTATCACCGGTATGAACCCGTTCCTGGGCTCGGTGTTCATGTTCCTGACCCTGATTATTGCTGTACCTTCAGCCGTAAAAACCTTCAACTGGCTGGCGACACTGTGGCGCGGTAACATCCGCTTCACAACCGCCATGATGTTCTCGATTGGCTTCGTGTCCTTGTTCATTTCGGGCGGTCTGACCGGCATTATCCTCGGTAACGCCGCGCTGGATATCCAGATGCACAACACTTACTTCGTGGTAGCCCACTTCCACTTGGTAATGGGCTCGTCAGCTTTCTTCGGCCTGTTTGCCGGTGTTTACCACTGGTTCCCAAAGATGTTCGGCCGTATGATGGACGAGAAGCTGGGCTACATTCACTTCTGGCTTACGTTCCTGGGCGTATACCTGGTGTTCCTGCCAATGCACTACGTGGGCATCGCCGGTTTCCCTCGCCGCTACTACGCTTGGACTGGCTTCGATACCTTCAGCCAGTTTGCCGACCTGAACAAGTTCATTTCGGTAGCAGCTATTCTGGCCTTCTTCGCCCAGTTTGTCTTCATCATCAACTTCTTCTACAGCATATTCCGCGGCCGTCGGGCTACTGAGAACCCCTGGAACTCGACGACGCTGGAGTGGACTACGCCGGTAGTACCCGGCCACGGCAACTGGCCCGGCGAAATTCCCGCCGTCTACCGCTGGCCTTACGATTACAGCAAGCCTGGCGCGACGGAAGACTTCATTCCGCAGAACGTACCGTATTCGCAGACGCAGTCGTCGAACCTGCCCTACGAGCGTGACATGGAATAAGTGCCGCTTGGCATGACGCTTTAAAACGGGTCGCTGTATCTACGGCGGCCCGTTTTTCTTGCCCGAAGGGGAAATCCACCGGCTGGATTTCCCCTTTGTTTTTGCTGCCAAAAGCCGGGTAAGATTGTTGTAAATGAAGTATCAAGCTTCTTTCATTAGCATGGAAATACCTGCTTTTGTGCGCCGTTTCCGCTTCGTCGGAATTCTAACGGTGGTTTCAGTGTATCTGCTCATTCTGGTGGGCGGCGTGGTGCGCAGTACCGGCTCCGGCATGGGCTGCCCCGACTGGCCCAAGTGCTTCGGCAGCTGGGTGCCGCCCACGCAAATCAGCCAGCTGCCCGCCGACTACAAGGAAGTGTACACCGCCCAGCGAGTGGCCAAGAATCAGAAGCTGGCCAAAACTTTGGAGCGGCTCGGCTTCAAGCAGGTAGCGGGGGAAATCTTCGCTCACCCAACGCAGTACATCGAAACCGATTTCAACGTCACCAAAACCTGGATTGAGTACCTGAACCGCCTGCTGGGTGCATTAATCGGCATCTTTGTTTTCCTGACTGTCGTGTTTGCGCTGCCCTACTGGCGCCGCGACCAGCCGGTGTTCTGGCTTTCTTTCGGCTCGTTTCTGCTGACCGGCTTCCAGGGCTGGCTGGGCTCACTGGTGGTTTCTACCAATCTGCTACCCATCATGGTCACCATCCACATGGGGCTGGCGCTGGTGATTGTGGCCCTGCTGATGTACGCCGTGGCTCGGTCTCAGAAGGCCTTTGTAGCTCCTAAGCCCGTGCCAGTTGCGACCGGCTTGACGACGCTGCTGTGGCTGGTGACGGTGCTGACCTTCGTGCAAATCGTGCTAGGTACCCAGGTGCGGGAACAGATTGATGCTGTCGCCTTCGCCAATGGCTACCAGCACCGCGCCGACTGGGTGGCGCAGCTCGGGGGCATCTTCAAGTTTCACCGCACTTTTTCGGCCTTTTTGCTGCTGCTCAACGGCTACGTGGCGTATCGGCTATACCAGCTGCCGGCCCGGCGGCTGCATCGGTTGGCTACCACTACACTGGCTTTTATCGGGCTGGAAATCCTGGCGGGCATCACGCTGGCCTACCTAGCCTTGCCGGCGGCCGTGCAGCCCATCCACCTCACTATAGCGACGCTGCTGTTCGGCTCCCAGTTTCTGACCATCATCACCTACCGGCGGCTGACGAAATTGGGGCCGCAGGTCGCTTATCCGGACGTTGTTGCGTAACTTTGCGGCCCCGTTTGCAGCTGATTCAACGGGTGGCATGTTCCCCTTCTTAATGATAAAAGCCAAGGCGTACTTCCAGTTGATTAAGTTTCGGCTGGCTTTCACGGTGGCGTTTTCCAGCGCCATTGGCTACCTGCTGGGCGTGCAGGAACTCGACTGGCGCCGGGCGCTGCTGGTAATGCTGGGTGGCTTGGCCGTCACGGGCTCCGCCAATACCATCAACCAGATCTTCGAGCGGGACCTCGACAAGCTCATGAAGCGCACAGCCGGCCGGCCGCTACCGACGGGAGTACTCAGCATTCCGGAAGCGTGGGGGTTTACCATTCTACTGGGCGTCTTCGGACTGGGCCTGCTAACGTACTTCTTCAACGCCCAGGCGGCGGCGCTGTCGTTGGTTTCTCTGATTCTGTACGGCTTCGTATACACCCCGCTCAAGCGGATTTCACCCATCTGCGTGGCCGTCGGAGCCATTCCGGGCGGCATGCCGCCGCTGATTGGCTACGTGGCTGCCACTAACCTGCTGGGCCTGGAAGCTTTGGTACTGTTCGGCATTCAGTTTATGTGGCAGTTCCCGCACTTTTGGGCCATTGCCTGGGTTTTGGATGATGACTACAAGAAGGCCGGCTTCAAGATGCTGCCTACGCCCGGCGGCAAGGATATGCGCACTGCTTTTCAGATTATGACCTACACGCTGCTGCTGGTACCGCTGAGTCTGCTGCCGTTTCAGTTCGGCATGAGCGGCAAGGTCTACGCCATCGTGGCGGTGGTCTGCGGGGTGCTGTTTCTGATGCAGACGTTCTACCTGATGCGCACCTGCACCAAAAAAGCCGCCATGAGCATCATGTTCGGCTCCTTTCTCTACCTGCCCATCGTTCAGATTGCGCTGGTACTCGACAAACTTTAATCATTGCGAATGAATACTTCGGAAGTTTTGCCGGAAAAAGAACCCGGCACGGGCATTCACCCCACGCGTTTCCTGCTGATCCTGATTATGGTCAGCATCTTCATGATTTTCGCGGCCAACACCAGTGGCTACATTGTGCGGCGCGAGGAAGGCAATTGGCTGGAATTCGACATGCCGTTCGGGTTCCTCTACACCACCCTGATTCTGCTGGCCAGTTCGGCCACGGTGCAGTGGGCGTGGTTTGCCGCCCGCAAGGATGAGGTGAAGCAGGTGCGGCTGGCCCTGGCCATCACTACGCTACTGGGCGTGGCGTTCCTGGTCGGGCAGTGGGAAATGTGGGGCGAGCTGGTGCGCAACAAAGTGTTCTTCGGCGGCGTTGACTCTAATCCGTCGGGCTCGTTCATGTACGTGCTGACCGGAATCCACGCTTTTCACCTCATTACAGGCCTTATCTTTTTGCTCGTGGTTTTGCGTAAAAGCCTGAGCTATCAGGTGCATTCGCGCCAGATGCTCTCCATTGGCAACGTCACCATCTACTGGCACTTCCTCGGCGCGCTTTGGTTGTACCTGTATTTGTTCCTACTTTTGAATCACTGATTTCGTTTTTACCCTGCCCGCTATGTCCACCACTTCCACGACGCAGACGCTTTCGCCTAGCACTTCCCACGAAGAGCCCCGTTCGGGCACCTGGGACGGAGGCAACGAACCCTTCAAGGCGAGCTACGGCAAGCTGATGATGTGGTTTTTTCTGCTGTCTGACGCCTTCACGTTTGCCGCGTTCCTGACCACCTACGGGCTGGTTCGTCACCGTCACCTCGCCTACACCGGCGACCATGCAGCCTTCAAGTTCAGCTCCGCCTACTGGCCGATTCCGGACCACGTGTTCAACTCCTTCCCCGGCCTGCACGGCTACGACCTGCCGCTGGCTTTCGTAGCGTTGATGACGATGATTCTGATTTTCAGTTCCGTAACGATGGTGCTGGCCGTGGAAGCCGGCCACCGTATGGACAAGGCCGACGTGCAGAAATGGCTGCTCTGGACCCTGCTTTTCGGCGCGACGTTCCTGAGCTGCCAGGCCTGGGAGTGGAGCCACTTTATCCACGGCACGGAAGAAGGCACCAAGATGCTGGACGGTACGATTTTCCACGGTGCCAACCTGCACATGAACCAGTACGGCCCGATCCTTTTTGCCGACCTGTTCTTTTTCATCACAGGATTCCACGGTACGCACGTATTCAGCGGCCTGGTTCTGCTCACCTACTGCTTCATTGCTACCACCAACGGCACGTTTGAGAAGCGTGGCCACTACGAGATGGTGGAGAAAGTAGGTTTGTACTGGCACTTCGTAGACCTGGTGTGGGTGTTCGTTTTCACCTTTTTCTACCTCGTCTGATCTTTCAGCATCGTCAAGCGGCAGTTCGGCTAAGAAACTAGTTCGGCTTTCCGTATAAGTTGAAGCGCTACGTATCTACTAGCAGCATTCAACACTTAACTTCAAGCATTCAACATTCCCACACTATGGCTCATCACGCACCTGACCATACGCAGCCGTTGGGCGAAATTGCCAAGCCAAACACGGGCTGGATTTGGAAAACGTTCTTCGTTCTGGTCGGCATTACGGCCCTCGAGTTTGCCGTTACGTTTGCCATGGACCCGAGTACCCTTCGCAACTCGATCCTGATCATCCTGACCATCTTCAAGGCGTTCTTCATCGTGGCCGAGTTCATGCACCTGAAGCACGAGACGAAAGGCCTGATCTGGACCATCCTGATTCCGATGGCACTGCTGATTTGGCTACTGGTGGCCCTCATCACCGAGGGGTCGTACATCGGCGAGGCCGTATACAACATCTTTAAGTAGTCGATGCGGCCCAAACAAACCCTGTTGCTGGGCCTTCTGCTACTCGTGCCGGTACTGGCCTTTCTGTTTCTGAAAGCCTTTGGTACCAACCGTTACGCGCTGCCAACTTACCTGCCCGACCGCGTCGATTCGACGCAGGTAGGGGGGAAGTGGCAGCGCGATACTGTTTTTCACCAGTTGGGTAATTTCCGTCTGCCCTCCCAGACGGGCCGGGTAGTCACCCAGAAAGACCTCGATGGCGGGCTATATGTAGCCAACTTTTTCTTCGCTACCTGCCCCGGGGCTTGTCCGCGCATGAATAGCCTGCTGATGCAGGTGCAGGAGAAATTCCGCCACGAGCCCCGCGTAAAGTTCGTGTCCTATACCGTGGACCCCGCGCACGACTCGGTGGCGGTGCTGGGCCGCTACGCCGAGCAGTACGGGGCCATTGCCGGCAAGTGGTTTTTCTTGACCGGCGACAAAACGGCGCTTTACCAGCTGGCCACCCAGGACTACCGCCTGCCCGCGCCCTCCGGCGCCGCGCCCGGGTTGGTGCACAGCCAGAACCTGTACCTCGTCGACCGGGACAAGCGCGTGCGCGGCATCTACGACGGCACGAAGGCGAAGGAAATAACCCGTCTCATCACCGAAATCAGCGTCATGCTGTACGAATATGACCACAACCAGCCCGGCCGTTAACCCCGGCAGCAACACCAAGATAAAGGTCATGATGGCCGTGCTGGCGGCGGTGGTTCCGCTGCTGGTGGCTATTCTGCACTATTTCCCCGAAACCTTCCGCATTCCGGGCGCGCAGGTGAAGTTCCTGCCGGCGCTAAATGCCGTGCTCAACTCGCTAACGGCCGTATTCCTGATGCTGGGCTACTATTTCATCCGTCAGAAGCAGGTGCTGAGGCACCGCGCCATGATGGGCACCGCCTTTCTGATGGGGGCGCTGTTCTTGGTGTCGTACGTGGTGTATCACTCGCAGGAGCCGTCCACGCACTTCGGCGGCGTGGGTCTGATTCGGTACGTGTATTTCTTCCTGCTGCTGACGCACATCACGCTGGCTGCCGCCACGGTGGGCTTAGTGCTGTTTACGCTTTACTTCGCCCTGACCGAGCAGTTTGCCAAGCACCGCCGCATTGCCCGCTGGACCTACCCCGTGTGGCTCTACGTTTCCATTACCGGCGTTATCGTGTACTTCCTGATTGCGCCGTATTATACCTGAGCACCGGAAACTTAACGCAGCCAGGGCTGTTAGCAAAGAGATGAAAAAGACTGCAATTTTCGGCTTATTCGCGTTGTTTCTGAGTGTGTTGCTGAGCTTGGCTCCGCTGGCCGCCCGGGCACAGTGCAGCATGTGTAAAACCCAAGTCGAGTCGGCCCGCGACGAGGACGGCTCCTACAATACGTCGGGTCTCAACCGCGGTATCCTGTACCTGATGACGGTGCCGTACCTGCTCATGGGCACGGTAGGCTACTTTTGGTACCGGCATACGCACCAGAAGTCGAAGAAATAGTGGCCGGCCTCGGAGCCACGATTCTGGCCATGATGGCGCAGCAGTGCCCGCGCTGCCACCGAGGACCTTTGTTCCGGCACTCCGCCTTCAACCTGGCCCGGTTCGACGATATGTACGAGGCCTGCCCGGTATGTGGGCAGCACTACGAGCCGGAAGTGGGCTTCTACTGGGGCGCCATGTACATCAGCTACGGCTTTTCCGTGGGCATCGTCGTGCTGACGGGCGTGCTACTGTACTTTCTGGCCGGCGACCCGTCAGTTTGGGTCTACATCCTGACCGTAGCAGCCGTGGTTCTGCTGCTGACGCCGCTTATGTTTCGCTACGCCCGCACCGTAATGCTGTACTTTTTCGGCGGGGCGCACTACGATGCCGCGGCGGCCCCGGCCCGGCTTGGCCCCGCTGAAACTGCTGAAAACTAGGAAATGCCGCCCTTTGGCGGCATTTTTGTTGACCGCCCAGTTTCATTTTCCGCGTCGGCAGTGCTGTCGGCTTAGCTTTCGTTGCCGTTGAATTCGCCCCGCCTGTCGCCGTTGCTGTTGCTTATTGGGGCGGCCCTGTGTTTTGTGGGAGCCTTTCTGAGTACTCACTACGGGCAGGATGCCAACGTGCTGCTGCGTACCGACGTGGCCCGCTTGCAGGCCCTGGTAATTGATGCCGAAATAACGGCCGAGAAGGAAGCCGATGAGGTAGCCGGACAACTGCAGCAGGGCCAGATCAACTTCAGCTCCCTGGTGGGCCGTACCACCTACCCGTGCTTTATCTTCCGCGGCGAGCAGCTGCTCTACTGGTCGGACCACACGATGCGGCCCGAGCCGGAAAACCTGGGGCAGCATTTCGAGGAAAAGCTCGTGGACATGAAGTTCGGGCGGTTTCTGGCCATGCGCCGGGCGGCGGGCGCCTACGTGATTCTGACCTACGTGCCGCTGGAAAAGCACTACGGCATCAGCAACCGCTACCTCAAGGAAGGCGAGGAGAGTGCGCTGTTTCAGGGGTTGAGCGTGCGGCTGGTAGCCGGTATTCCCGGCGGCCGCGACCTGCCCAAGATCTACTCCGCCGAAGACCACTACCTGTTTTCGGTGGAAAGCCTGCAGGCCAACCCTATCACCGGCAAATACCTGCCCCTGGCGCTGCTGCTGCTGGGTTTCGCGCTCTACCTGCTGGGCTGGCTGCAGCTGGCTCGGCGCCAACTGGCCCGCGGCGAAGTTATAGCCGGCGCGGCGGCGGTGGTCGTGCCCCTTACTGCGTTTCGGGTGGCGCTGCTGTACTTCGGGCTGCCTTTCTCCTTTATCGAGGTGCCGCTGTTCGACCCGCGGGTGTACGCGGCCTCCTGGCTGGCCCCTTCGCTGGGCGACTTGCTGATTAATGCCGTGCTGTTGCTGCTGCTGACGTACTACGGTCTGCTGCTGTTTCGGCGCTACGGGCTGGTGCGCTGGATGCGGCACATTCACGGCCTGCCGGGCCGGTCGGCCGCCGGTGGGGTGGTGGTATTTCTGTTTCTGGGGTTGCTGGAGTTGCTGTTCCAGTTTTACGCCAACAGCTTCAACAACTCCCAGCTGGTGCTCGACATCACGCAGAACATCCAGATCAGTGGCTTCAAGCTGCTGCTGTGCCTGGCCATCGTGCTGCACACCGGCGGCTACCTGGTAGGGTTCTACGTGTTGTCGCAGCTGTTCATTGCCATCGTGCGGCCGAGCAGCAAGCGGCTGGGCATTGCGTTGCTGAGTATCTGCACCATGTTTTTTCTGCCGGTGGGCGTAGCCCTGGAGCAAACCGACATGATTCTGCTGGGGCTCACGCTGCTGTTCTTCTTCGTGGTGCGCCTCACCGGCCTCCGGCAACTGGCGGCGGTAGTACCCTACCAGATATACCTGTTCATCTTCCTGATGCTGGGCGTCAGCTCGGCCGTGGGCGCGCTGGCTTTGTACGAGCACTTCGACCGGCAGTTGGTGCTCAACAAGCAGAAGATTGCCGGCAACCTGTTGGTCGATAACGACCTGCAAGGCGAGTACCTGCTGGCCGAGCGCACCCGTGAGCTGGCCGCCGACCCGTTGATCCGTTCCATGCTGGCCAGCCCGTTTGCCAACCAGGATATGGTGCGGCAGAAAATAGTGAAATACTATCTGCGCGACTATTTCGACAAGTACGAAATCGTGGTTTCGCTTTTCGACCCCAACGGCAAGCCGGTGGAAGGCAGCGAGAAACCCTCGTCGCTGTATCAGGTGCGCCGGGAGCTACTGCGCAAGGCCGTGCCCACCGACCAGCCCAATCTGTACTTGGTACGCGGCAGCAACTCGTTCAGCACCCGCCGCTACGTGGCCTTCGTGCGGGTGCCGGGTGCCCGGCGCGGGGCCAGCACGGTACTGCTGGAGCTGTCGTTGAAAAAGCTGACGGCCTACAGCGTGGTGCCCGAGCTGCTCGTCGACCAGAAGTTCTTTCAGCCCAACCTGGGCCCCGAGCTAAGCTACGCCGGCTACGAAAACGGCCGCCTGGTGTACAACGAAGGGGATTTCGACTACGGCAACAAGCTCTCGGGCCAGCAGCTGCTCGACCCGCGCCTGTACACCTCGGGCCTGTCCATCAGCCGGTTTCACCACCTGGCCGTGCGCGGGCCCCAAAACCGCACGGTGGTTGTGACCACGGCCACGTACTCTTTTAGCGACTGGCTGGCCAACTTTTCCTTCCTGTTTCTGCTGCACACCTTCTTCTGGCTGCTGGCCATCGGGCTCTACATGCTGGCGCGGGGCCGCTACGTCGATGCGTTTCAGACCAACTTCAGCACCAAGATTCAGCTGTTCCTCAACTTCGGGATTCTCGTGCCGCTGGTTATCGTGAGCGTGGCTACGGCCAGCCAGGTTACCTCGTCGTACAAGCGTGACCTGCGGCGCACCTACGAGCGGCGCGGCAAGGCCGTGCAGGAAAACCTGCTGCGCCACGATGCCCTGCTCGCCGACTCGGCCAGCCGCGCCCCGCTCATCGACCTGGCCGAAAACGTGTCGGGCCTCACCGAAACCGACCTCAACCTCTACGACGCCCACGGGCAACTGCTGGTGAGCAGCCAGCCGCTGATTTTCGAGTCGGGGCTGCTGAGCCCGCTGATGAACCCGCAGGCCGTGGCGGCCCTGGCCGAGCGGGGCCAGCCGCGGGTGCTGCTCACCGAGCGGGCCGGCTCGCTGTCGTTCAACGCCCTGTATCTGCCCCTGCATGCCATGACCAGCCAGGGCCGCACCGGCGCGGTAGCGGGCTACGTGGGTATCCCGTTTTTCGACTCCGAGAAAGAGCTGGACAACAAGCTCATCGAGCTGATTTCGACGATCCTCAACATCTTTACGGTGATGTTTATCCTGTTTCTGGTGCTCACCTTCGTGGCGTCGCGGTTGCTGACCAACCCGCTGAAAGTCATTACCGAGAAGCTCAAGCACACCACGCTCACGGGGCAGAACGAGATGCTGGCCTATGAGTCGTCGGACGAAATCGGACTGCTGGTGCGCGAGTACAACGCCATGCTGCTCAAGCTAGAGGAAAGCAAGCAGGAGCTGGCCACCCAGGAAAAGGAAGCCGCCTGGCGCGAAATGGCCCGGCAGGTGGCCCACGAAATCAAGAACCCGCTCACGCCGATGAAGCTCAGCCTGCAGTTTCTGCAGAAAGCTATTGCCGAGCAGCGGCCCAACGTGGAGGAGCTGATCGGCAAGATTTCGCAGACGCTGATTACTCAGGTCGACGTGCTCAACGACATTGCCACCTCGTTCAGCAACTTCACCAACCTGCCCGCCATGCGCCCCGAGCGGCTCGACGTGGCCGCCATCCTGCGCCGCTGCGTGGCCCTGCACCAGGGCGGCGCCCACGGTGGCACCATTCACCTCAACGAGCCGCTGGAAGGGGCGAAAGACGGCCGCTACTTGGTGTTTGCCGACGAAAACCTGCTGGTGCGCACCTTCAATAATCTGCTCATCAACGCGCTGCAGTCAGTGCCCGCCAGCCGCCAGCCAGCTATCAGCGCCGCCGTAGACCTGGTAGGAGCCGACAAAGTCCGTATCTGCATCGAGGACAACGGCGCGGGCATCCCAGCGGCGGTACGCGACAAAATCTTCGTGCCCAACTTCACCACCAAGGAATCCGGCTCCGGCATCGGGCTGGCCGTGGCGCGGCGCGGCATCGAAAGTGCGGGCGGCCACATCTGGTTTGAAACCGAGGAAGGCGTAGGCACGAAGTTTTTTATCGAGCTGCCGCTGGCGCCTTTCAGTGCTTAGCCCGCGGCGCAGGCACTAAGCACCCGCCGGGCGCGTTGTTGGGCCGGCGCCAACCGTACTTCTCACCGCAACCCGTTTCTATGATCAGCAGCATTACGCATCGGCTTCTGCCCGTCTGCCTGCTGCTGTTTTTGCTGGCCGCGCACGTGGTCGTGGCCCAGGAGGCGGGCGTGCCTTCGTCGCGGCGCTGCCGCTGGGTGCGCCTCACGCCGGGCCGCGACACTACCAGCTTCGCCCTGCCCGACACGCTGACGGTGGTACCCACTTCGGTAAACGTTGGGGGCCGCAGCCTGGCTTATGACGCGCGCCGGGACCAGTACCACTACGTGCAGCCCGGCCGCCGCCTGCCCAACCCCGAGCCCGGTCGGCCCGATATCGTGGTGGCGGGCACTCCCGACTCGGTGCTAGTGTGCTACCGGGTGCTGCCGCTGCAGCTCACGGCGGCCCGCTACCGTCGACCCCGCAGCCTGATGGATAGTCTGGGCTTCACGCGCCGGCCCATGCTGTCCGACGACTTCGCGGTGAAAGAGCAGATTCTGAGCACGCCGGGCATCAGCAAAACTGGAAACCTGTCGCGGGGCGTGTCGTTTGGCAACACCCAGAACGTGTTCGTCAACTCCTCGCTCAACCTACAGTTGGAGGGCAAGCTCACCGACAAAATAAACCTGACGGCGGCCATTTCCGACCAGAACGTGCCCTTCCAGCCCGAGGGCAACACCCAGCAGCTCCAGGAGTTTGACCGGATCTACATCACGCTCAGCCACCCTAACTGGAACCTGACGGCCGGCGACGTGGTGCTGCGCAACAAGCCCGACTACTTTCTGCGCTTCTACAAGAACGTGCAGGGCGCGGCGGCCGAGGTAAACCTGGGCCGGCCCGGCCAGCGCAGTAGCACGGTGGTGGCGGCCGGCGTGGCCAAGGGCAAATTCGCCTCCATCGACCTGCCATCCATCGAAAACGTGCAGGGGCCGTACCGCCTGCGCGGACCCAACGGCGAGCAGTTCATCATCGTGCTGGCCAACTCCGAGCGGGTGTACCTCGACGGCCGCCTGATGACCCGGGGCTTCGACTTCGACTACATTATCGACTACAACCAGGCCGAAGTCACCTTCTCGCCCAAGCATCTGATAACCCGCAACTCGCGCATCAAGGTCGACTTCGAGTATTCCGACTTCAACTATTCCCGCTCCCTGACCCATCTCAGCCACTACCAGGAGCTGGGCAAGCTCAGCGTGCACGCCAACTACTACCGTGAGGCCGACAACCCCGACAACTCGCCCAACCTCACGCTGACGGCCGCCGAGAAAGATACCCTGCGCAAGCTGCCCGGCAACGCGAGCCAGCTCAGCCTGCCCGGCGGCGTGCGGGAAGACTACAACCGCCAGCAGGTGCAGTACAACAGCGCCGTCGTGCCGGACCCGACCACCGGCCTGCCGGTAACCACGTTCGTGTATCCGCCCACCGACTCAACCCGCGTCTTCAACGTGCGCTTCACCCAGGTAGGGGCCGGGCTGGGCGACTACGCCCAGGACGTGGACAACTCGAATGCCAACGGCCGGGTGTTCAAGTACGTGGGCACCAACAAGGGCAGCTACCGGGCCGAGCGGCTGATTCCGACGCCCCTGCAGAAGCAGCTTGTCACCATCGGCACCAGCTACCGCGTCGACTCCACGGCCACGGTGTTCGTGGACGTGGCCTCGTCGGAGCTGGACCTGAACCGCTTCTCGCCCGCGGCCGACAAGGGCCAGGCCTTCCGGGTGGGCTACGCCGTGCTGGACCGGCCCCTGAACCTGCCTATTCTGAAGGGCTACAAGCTGCGCAGCACCCTCGACTACGAGTACACCAGCAGCCGGTTTGCGCCCATCGACCGCTACCGCGACGTGGAGTTTGACCGCAACTGGAGCACCACCAGCACCACCCAGGGCAACGCCGTGCGCCGCGTGGGCCGCGAAGACAACATCCTCAACTTCTCGGTGGGCGCGGTGAAGGACGCCAACAATGCCTTCAACTACCGCCTCAGCCGCCGCTACCGGGCCGGGGAGGTCAACGGCCTGCAGAACTGGCTCGACGTGGCCCGCAAAATCGGGGACGTGGAGGTGCGGGGCGGGCTGTTTCTGCTCAACTCCGAGGCTGGGCGCCGCCACTCTACCTGGAGCCGGGGCGAGGCTACGGCCCGCTACGTGCGCGGCCCCGTAGTACCCGGCTACGCCTACCGCTTCGACAAAAACCGCGTGGCCCTGCCCGACGGCGACTCGCTCACCTCGGCCAACTACTACGACGAGCACGCCTTTTTCCTGCAAAGCCGCGACAGCGCCAAAACCCGCTTTCGCCTCGACTACACCTACCGCCGCGACCAGACGCCCCAGCTCAACGAGCTGCGGGAACGGGGCCGGGCCCAGACCTGGCAGGGCACCTTCGCCAGTCGGCTGGGCAAAAACCAGGACCTGAACGTGCTGATTGCCTACCGCGACCTGGCCGCCCTGGACAGTGCCCGCCAGCGCACCGTGCTCAGCAAAATCGATTGGAACGCCTCCTTTTTTCAGAATGTGCTCCGCTCCGAGCTGAGCTACAGCATTGCTACGGGCCGGGAGCTGAAGCGCGACTATTCCTTTATCCCGGTGGTGAACGGCCAGGGCACGCACTACTACGGCGGCGACGCCAATGGCAACAGCCGCCAAGACAAGGAGGAGTTTTTCGAGGCCCAGACGCCTGACGCGCAGTACCGCACCCACATCAAAGTGTACCTACCCACCGACGACTATATCACGGCCTTCACCAACCGCTTCAGCTACCGCCTCACCACCAGCGCCCCCCGGCAGTGGCGCGACCAGAAAGGCCTGCTGGGCGTCGCGGCCCGCTTTTCGACCATCACCACCGTCACCCTGGACCGCCGTACCACCGAAACCGCGCTCAGCTCCCGGCTGAACCCGTTTGCATTTCAGACCGACGACCAGCTGCTGCTCTCGCTCAATAAGCTGCTGCGCAACACGCTGTACTTCAACCGCTCTAACCCGATTTTCGGGGCCGAATTCACGGTGCAGCAAACCCAGCAGAAGGTGCTGCTCACCAACGGCACCGACACCCGCAACCTCGCCAGTCAGCAAGTATTGGTGCGCCGCACGCTGGCCCAGAGCTTCACCGGCCGCCTCACCACCTCGCGTAGCGTGCGGGCCAGCCTGTCGAACTACCTCGCCAACCTGCCCGACGCCCAGGCCGCCCGCGACTTCAGCCTGCTGATCTACGAGGTGTCGCCGGAGGTCAGCTACCAGCCCAGCAGTGCGCTACGCTTCACCGGCACTTACCTGCGCACCACCAAGCTCAACACCCGCGAGGGTGCCTACAAGGGCACCCGGGGCACGTTTGACGAGCTGGGCGTCGAAACGCGCCTGAGCCAGGTGAGCAAGCGCACCGTGACGGCCGCCACGCGCTACGTCCGCGTCGGCTTCAAGGACGGCACGGAGTCGTCGTTGGTGGGCCTGGAAATCCTGAACGCCCTGCGGCCCGGCAGCAACTTCACCTGGAACCTGAACCTGGAGCAGCGCCTCAGCAACGGCCTGAACGTGACTTTCGCCTACGACGGCCGCAAAGCCAACGGCCTAAACGCCGTCCACACCGGCCGAATGCAGGTTTCGGTACTGTTTTAAACCAGAAGGCTAGAAAGTCAGATGCTAGTTCCTCTCCATAGATAAGGTGGGGTTAGGGGTGGTTGACCGGAACGTTGTTTGCCCGGAACTGGCTAACGCTATCCTGTTGCGCTGTTCACGGCCGTAATCTGCTCAATCGAAAAGCTATTTAGGAGTAGAGTCACCCATTCGATTTATTTTTTTCAATTGGGTGACTTTGATTGACATTCGTAAAAAAAGCGGCCCCGGAATGGGAGCCGCTTGGTAGGGGAGCTTACCTCGGGGAAAATATTTGAGTGGCTTTGGCGGCAGATGTTACTGGTCATCCTGCCATGTCAACCACTCCTAAACCCGGTCTGCTTCATGAGCAGAGTTATCCGAGAAGAGGAATCAGAGTGGTCTTTCGCGCTAATTCAGACTGAACGAGAAGCCCGAGGGCATGTCAGTTTTCTGGGGGAAGAGGGCGTCGAGCTTTTCGCGGCGGGCCGTGAATTCGGCCTGGCTGATAACGCTGGCTTTGTAGAGAAACGTGAGCCGGTTAAGCTGCAGGTCGTAGTCGAGCAGGTGACTGAGGTGGCCGTACTGCTGGCGCAGGTACAGGTCGCGCCGCTTGAGCAACATCCGAATGAATTCCTCCGTGGCGGGGGCTTCACCTTTCAGGGGCAAAAACAGCGTCAGGCCCTTCTGCTCGTCGTTAACCAGCACTAGGGTGCGCTGCTGGCTGATGAAAAAGCTCACCACCAGCACCAGCGCGCCCACAATGCCTTCCAGCGGCCCTTCTAGCGCGCTGCCGACGACGCCGGCCGCATAATCATAGAGGCCCAGCAGGCTGCCGATGAGCACCAGTCCGGCTAGCACCAGCATTTCGGGGCGGCGACGCAGGGTCATCAGCCGGTCGCGCCCGATTTCCTCGAACGGCACCAGCACCGACTTTTCTCCCGCCAGGTTCTTCTCGCGGATCTGCACCTTGTGGTCGGTGATGCTGAAATACTTGGTCGAAAACAGGCTGCGCTGAAAGAGTGTGCCGCCCGCAAAGTGCTCCTGATACAACATAGGGACGTAATTTCTAAATAAAAGCGGGGCCAGACTACTATTCTCCAAAGAATTATTGAGCCCGGGCTCCCGCCAGCACCAGCCGACCCAGCGCCGGTGCTACGGCCAGTTCGGTCTGGCCGGCGGGCGCTTTGGCCGCTTCCACCTGCTTCTGGGCCGCCGCCAGCCACGCCGCCGAAGGTGCCTGGCCCTTTTCTAGCTGCTGCAGCCGTTCCAGACCCAGGGCGGCTAGGGCGCTGAGGCGGGCGGAAAGCGGCGCGTATTCCGTCAGGGCCGGGGCGGTGGTAAGCAGCGGCCGGAGCAGCTGGTCGTTGGCGGCCCAGCGCGCCAGCGTGGCCTGCACCGCTACCCGTGCCGGGGCATCGAGCGGCAGCGGCGCGGTACCGGCCGGCCGGCCGGCCAGCAGAGCATCCACGGTTGCGCCAAACTGCCGGGCCTCTTCCGACTCGGCCGGGGCCGCGTCCACGAGGCGGTTGAGGGGCGTCTGGGGGGTGTAGAACATTCCCTGGAAATGGCGCTTGTACTCTTTTACAGGTTCCAGCACGTTGGCCAACGTACGCAGCGGCGCCACGTCTTTGCCCGCCATAGCCGTCAGCAACTGTTCAGGCACGCGCTTGTGCTGCAGCCCCAGCCCTTCCAGCTCCCGCGACACCAGGGCCAGCCGGCGGTACATATCGGGCACGTCGCGCACGGTGGCCGGCGACCAGAGCCGCTCGGCCACGGCGGCGGCGCGGGGCCAGATCCGGCTGTCCAGAATCACGCTGTCGGCAAACTCGGCCCACATAGTCGCCTCGCCGCCCAGCACGAGCAGCTTCTGGTTGTCGGTCAGAGCCGCGTCGGCGGGCAGCGGGTCGTTGAGGTAGTAGGTGGCGGCGCTGTAGTTCAGGTCGAGGTAGTAGCCGTGCGACAGGATGGCCGGGTGGTTGGCCTTCACGGCGTCGGCGAGGCCTTTGCGCCCGCGCCAGCTCTGGATGACGGCATCGGGCGGTAGGCCCGGTCCCAGAATCTCGTCCCAGCCAATCATCTTCTTGTCGTACTTGGTGGTGAGCTGCAGCACGCGGCGGTTGAAGTACGTTTGTAGGCCGTGCTTGTCGAGCTGGCCATTTTCCTTCACGAAGCCGCTTTCCTTGGCCCAGGCCATGATGCGCGGGCTGCGCCGCCACTGTCGGCCGTCATTTTCGTCGCCGCCGATGTGGAAGTAGGGGTCGGGAAACAGGGCCGTCATCTCGCCCAGCAGCTTGTCGAGCAGCTGAAAGGTGGTTTCCTTGGTCGGGTCCAGGGCAATGTTGAGCGTGCGCCAGGTCTGGGCCGGGCCGTAGGTGGAGTCGTTGGAAGCCAGCTCGGGGTAGGCGGCCAGCCAGGCCGTAGTATGGCCCGGCATATCGAGCTCGGGCACCACCCGGATGCCGCGGGCGGCGGCGTAGCGCACCACCTCGCGCACCTGGGCCTGGGTGTAGTACTGCCCGCTCACCTCGTGCAGGCGGGGCAGTACTTTACTTTCCACCCGGAAGCCCTGGTCGTCGGAGAGGTGCCAGTGCAGCACGTTGAGCTTCACCGCCGCCATGGCGTCGAGGTTGCGCTTAATAACCGGCACGGGCTGGAAGTGGCGGGCGGCATCAATCAGCAGACCCCGCCACTTGAAGCGGGGCCTGTCGGCAATGTCGGCTTCGGGAAAGTAGTGCGCTTTCTTCTCCGCGGCCAGCAGCTGCCGCAGCGTCGCCAGCCCGCGCAGTACCCCGAAGCTGGTGGTAGCCGACAGCGAAATGCCCATCGGCGTGATGCGCAGGCCGTACGTCTCGTCCTCGTTGGGCTCGGTGATGCGGCCGGCGCGCCCGTACTGGATGATAAGGTCGGCCGGGGTGCCCGCACCTACCAGCTGGGTGGCGAGGCGCCGGTCGTGGGTCTGACGGCTAAGCCACTGGCCAAACTCCACCGTGGCCGGCTTGATGGCGGAGTCGGGCTTCAGCGCCTGAATCTGGACCCGCCACTGCTTCAGCTCAAACCGGCCCTGGCCCCACTGTACCACGCTGGGCACGGGCAGCAGGCCGCGGGTGTCGGTGGGCTGGGCGCTGATTTCGCCGCCGAGAAGCAGCAGAGAAGGCAGGAGAAGCAGGATTCGGAAGCGGGCAAGCAGGTG
>Ga0247729_10000014_pt1 | contig 100904 bp, 72 predicted proteins | sample UWRJL133311R2_FD_180958 | JGI IMG/M metagenome (GOLD analysis project Ga0247729, IMG submission 180958) | Plant litter microbial communities from Arlington Agricultural Research Station in Wisconsin, United States - UWRJ-L133-311R-2 | ecosystem: Environmental > Terrestrial > Plant litter >... | reverse complement strand
GAGATAAGCCTGTTCGAGCGCGCGACGCCGGAACATGTCGATCATCAGGCTGCGCGCCACAGTGCTGAGGTAGGCGCGGGGCTCGCGAAGTTCGGCTCCCTTGCGCTGGGTCAGTACCCGGATGAAAGTGTCCTGGGCAAGATCCGCGGCATGATCGACACAGCCCAGCCTTTTACGTAACCAGCCGCACAACCAGCGATGATGGTCCACATAAAGCGTGTGCACCGCGTGTTGCAGCGACGGGTCGGCGGAGGACATGGCGTGAACCTGAGATCAGTTATTTGGTAATGAATCTCATTTTCATATTTGTATCAGGATTTGGCAAGCCTGCTGACCGCAAGCGTCAGAGGGCGCTGCGCCTGCACCTGCCGGGAATATTTGTCCACGTCTTGTTCGCAAGCGTCATCTCTTACCATAATCCGCTGAAAAGAGTGGCATTATGCTACCCACAACAATAGTCACGGGTCATAACCCGCCACTGCCATGGATAGCCGGCCTTGAATTTGCTGAGGTTCGCTGTAATGCCAATGATTGAAAGCTCCGACCTGATGTATCGCCAGTTGATTCAAAGTGTGGTCGATTACGCGATCTACATGCTCACTCCTCAGGGCATCGTCGCGAACTGGAATCCGGGAGCGGAGCGGGCCAAAGGCTATACCGCGGACGAGATCGTCGGCCAGCATTTCTCGGCCTTTTACACCCAGCAAGACATCGCCGCTGGCTTGCCTGACAGAAACCTGCAGGTTGCCGGGACGACCGGGCGTTTCGAGGATCAGGGCTGGCGGCTGCGCAAGGACGGCACCTCGTTCTGGGCCCATGTGGTCATTGATGCGATCTGGGGCGACGAGGGCGAACTGCTGGGGTTCGCGAAAATCACTCGTGACTGCACTGAACAGCGCCAGGCTCAACTCGCTCAACGCGAGCAGGAGCGGCGTTTTCGTCTGCTGGTGCAGGGCGTCACCGATTACGCGATCTACATGCTCGACCTCCAGGGCCACGTAGTGAACTGGAATGTCGGGGCGCAACGGACTAAAGGCTACAAAGCCGAGGAGATCATCGGCCAGCATTTTTCGGTGTTCTATACCCCTCAGGACCGCGCCAAGGGCCTGCCTCAGGCCGGACTGGAAACCGCGCGCAGATACGGCCGTTTCGCCGCCGAAGGTATTCGTCAACGCAAGGACGGCAGCCATTTCTGGACCAGCGTGGTGATCGATGCGATCTACGACGATGAAAACGGCCAATTGATCGGTTTTGCCAAGGTGACTCGGGACATCAGCGAGCGACGCCGCTACGAGCTTGAGCTGGTCAATGCCAAAGAGCTGGCCGAGCAATACAGCCAGGAAATGACGTCGCTGTCGCGCTTCCTTGATTCTGTGATCGCCAATATTCCTGCCAGCGTCATCGTCCAGGACGCTGTAACCAAAAAGGTGCTGTTGGCCAATCAGCAAGCCCAGCGCCTGTTTTGCTACCAGCAGGCAAGCATGGTTGGGCGCACCATCAGTGCGTGTTTGAAGCCGGTTGTCGCCCAGTACATTGAGCAACAGGTGGAGAGGGTGTTTCACAGGCCCGGCGTGCAGGTGGCCGAAACATTGGTTGCAACCGTCGTCGGGGACCGCACCCTGCGCAGTCGCGCCGTGCTGTGCAAGAACCTTGAAGGCCAGTCCAACTATGTGTTGTTTGTCGCAGAGGACGTCACCGATGAGTTGGCCGCTCAGGCACAGATCCAGCACATGGCTCATCATGATGCGCTCACGGGTTTACCCAACCGAGTCTTGTTCAACGAGCGGCTGGCTCAGGCTCTGGAGCTGCATCAGCACCCGGGAAAGCTGACCGGTGTGCTGTGCCTGGATCTGGATAACTTCAAAAATATCAATGACGCCCTGGGGCATGCATTGGGCGACAAACTACTGAGCGCGCTGGGCAAACGCCTGAGCGGTGAGCTACGTGAAGACGATACGCTGGCAAGGCTTGGCGGCGATGAGTTCGCCATTGTGCTGACCGCCCTTGAAGATTCCGAGGCGGCTGGCAGCGCCGCGCTACGACTCATCTCGGCGATCACCAGACCGTTTTCGGTCGATGGGCACAGTCTTATTGTCGGGGTCAGCATCGGGATTTCCATAGCACCGGATGACCATGACAGTCCCCAGCAACTTTTAGGTTTTGCGGAGATGGCGCTTTACGAAGCCAAACGCAACGGCCGCAACCGCCACGAGTATTTCCGCCCCGAGCTGAGTGACGCTGCCCGCGCCCGTCGCAGTATCGAGACCGACCTGCGCACCGCGCTGCATCTGGGCCAGCTGCAACTGCATTACCAACCGATCATCGACACCCGGGACAGACGCATCTGCGGCTATGAAGCCTTGATGCGCTGGGAGCATCCAACCAAGGGCACGATCATGCCTCTGGACTTCATTCCCATTGCTGAAGAAACCGGGTTGATTCATGAAATCGGCAGCCGCGCGCTGAATCTGGCATGCCGCGAGGCGGCCAGCTGGGGCACCGGACAAACCGTGGCGGTCAATCTGTCGTCCGTGCAATTCAACAACCCCGGATTAGTGGACATCGTGGCGCTGGCACTTTCCGATTCGGGTCTTGGGGCTCATCTTCTGGAGTTGGAGATCACCGAGTCAGTCCTGCTGGAGAACAGCGAGGAGAATATTCAGACCTTGCGGGCGCTCAAGGACTTGGGGATCAGTATTGCGCTGGATGATTTCGGTACGGGCTATTCATCCCTGGGGTATCTGCGCTCGTTCTCGTTTGATCGCATCAAGATCGACAAGTCGTTCATTCGCGACATGGGACAGAGTCACGAAGCGTTGTCCATCGTCCGGGCCATTACCGGCATGAGTAACAGCCTGAACATCAAGGTCACTGCCGAGGGCGTCGAAACCCCGGAGCAGCAGGCTCAACTCGAGGCTGAGGGCTGCTCACATTTCCAGGGTTATCTTTTTGGGTACCCGGTCTCGGCCGATGCGCGTCGCAAAGAACTCGACCCGCTCTGACGTAGGTCAACCCTGCAGGCCTGATTCCTGAGCCGCTGCCCGCGCGGCTTTCTCGAAGCGTCTGGCGTTGAACAGGCACAACGCCAGAGCCACTGCTGCCACCAGGCCACCGATGAAGCCCACCCATGCCGAACCCAGATGATGCACGACGATACTGCCCAGCAGCGCGCCGCCACCAATCCCGATGTTATAGATGGCCGAGTGCAGGGCGGTCGCGACGTCGGTGGCATCCGGCGCCAGACTGATGACCTGGGACTGCATCTGCACGCCGAAACACAACATCGCCAGCCCCCACAAAGCGAACACCACCACCAGCGTATAAATGCTCCATGAGGCCCAGAACATCAGGCCCAGGCACAGGCACAAAGAGCCGATCGCCAGTGCGGTAAGGTTTTTCGGGAAGCGGGTATCCAGCTTGCTGAACACCATGGAGCCCAGCAATCCGGCCAGACCGAACAGCAGCAGCAACCAGGTGGTGGTGCCTTCACTGAAACCGCCGACCTTTTGCACGAACGACTCGATGTAGGTGTAGGCCGTGAAGTTGGCTGTCACCACCAGAGCGGTGATCCAGTACAGCGACACCAGCGCCGGACGCTTGAACAGGATTGGCAGGCTGGTAAGGCTGCCGCTGTTCTGGGTCGGCAACAGCGGCAATTTCTTGGCCAGCAGGATCCAGATCAGGCACGCCACTCCGGCAATCGCCAGAAACGTAGCCCGCCAGCCCATGCTTTCGCCCAGCAGTCGCCCGATGGGGATGCCCAGCACCATGGCCAGGGATGAGCCCATGGCCAGAATGCTCAGGGCCCGGGCGCGATTACCCTGCGGTGCCAGGCGTACTGCGAGAGAGGCGGTGATCGACCAGAACACCGAGTGGGCCAGGGCAATGCAGACCCGGCTGATCACCACGAGGGTAAAGTTGGGCGACAGACTGAGCAGGATGTGGCTGGCGATCAGTGCGCCGATGGCCACTTTGAGCAGCAGACGGCGCTCGATGTTGCGGGTCAGCAGCATCATGGGCAGCGACATCAGCGAAACGGTCCAGGCGTAGACCGTCAGCATCGGGCCCACTTGAGCGGACGTCATGCCAAAGCTGTTGGCGATGGCGCTCAGCAAGCCCACTGGTGCGAATTCGGTGGTGATGAAAATGAAGGCGGCTACTGCCAGTGTGCAGACACTGACCCAGCTGGTGTTTTGAGTGTCAGCAGACGCTGTCATGAATCCTCGCAAAACGTTGTGGCAGGCTCCTCGGGCAGGGAACCTGCTGCGTATAGATCGCGCCGTGCCGAACGCGGGGACAATTAAACCGGCAGCACGGCGCACACGTCTAGAGTTCTTTCTTCATGTGCTTTTCGATTTCTTCCAGGGACTTGCCCTTGGTTTCCGGCAGGCAGAAGAACACGAACAGCAGCGAGCCGACGTTAATGACCGCAAAGATGAAGAACGTTGGGTTGCCCAATGCCGCCAGCGCCAGGGGAAACAGAAAGGCCACGGCGGCGTTGAACAGCCACTGCATCGATACCGCGGTGCCGGTCAGCAGCCCGCGCACCTGGGACGGGAACAGCTCCGACATCAACAGCCAGTAAACCGGCGCGATGCACATTTGCATGAACAGCAGGAACAGCAGGATGCAAGCCAGTGCCGCATAACTCTGGGTCAGGTTCTGGGGCATGAACGTCAGCACGCAACCCAGTGCAACCTGAGCAATCACCACCATGACCAGGCCGGTCATCAGCAGATGACGACGGCCATAACGGCCAATTGCCCAGATGCCCAGCAAGGTCGCGATCACCGATACCACGCCGTTGCCGATGGTGGCGGTCAGTGCAGCGTTGGTGCCCATGCCGGTGGTCTTGAGAATGATCGGGGTGTAGTACATGAAGGCATTGACGCCGGTGAACTGGGCGGTGAAGCCCAGCCCGATACCGATCAGCAGCAGCTTGATCACCCAGCTTTGACGCAACAGTTCGGAGACCGGTCGACGCTTGCGTTGGTTCTCCTTTTGCGACTTCATCTCGGCAACTTCGGCCTTGGCTTCCTCGGGGGTATCGCGCAGTTTCTCGAGAACGTCCTGAGCGTCATCGAAGCGGCCTTTGCTGGCCAGCCAGTGCGGCGAGGGCGGCACAAAAAAAGTACCGACCAACAGCAACAGGCCGGGAATCATGGCGATAGCCAGCATGTAGCGCCAGATATGCGACGAGCTCAGCAACGCCGCGAGGAGGGCGCTGAGCACGTAGGCCATCAACTGACCGCTGACGATCATCAGCTCGTTACGGCTGACCAGTCGGCCGCGTTTCTTCGGCCCGGCAATCTCAGCGATGAATACCGGCACCGTCGCCGAACCACCGCCCACGGCGATACCCAAGAGGAAGCGCGCGGCGACCATGATCGGCACCGAAGGAGCGATGGCAGTGGCCAGAGCGCCCGCGATGAACAGCAGCGACAGGACGCGCAGTGTGACGCGACGGCCGAACCGATCAGACAGATAACCACTGGCCAGGGAGCCAAAGGCTGCGCCGACGATCAGTGAAGACGTGATCAAGCCTTCGGTAAACGCCGTCAGGCCGAGCCCGCCTTCAGTCACAGGCAGCGTCATGAATGGCAAGGCACCGGCGATGATGCCGGTGTCATAACCAAATGCCAGAGCACCCATGGTGGCAACGAGCACGGAAATGAAGATCATCCGGGAAGGCGACATCGCTTGCCCGCCCTGATCAGGTTTAGCTGGGGAGGAGATACTTGAAGGCACTGCGAAATCCTTGGTTGAACAGTAAGGCGGCCAGGTGAAAGCAACGGTCCAGGCTGCGGACATGGCATCTTAGGGGCCTGCCAACCGCGCTAGTTCCGCAAAGTAACCGGATATTTCTAGATAATTAAACGTTTCAGCTGGGCTGATTTCTGGAAATTTGCCGATCTAGTGGCCTTTAGGCGGCATTTGCTCAGAGGATAGTTGGAAGACCGCGTCGACTGCATCGCGGGCAAGCCTCGCTCCAACAGGTTTCGGCGCTCGCCTGTAGGAGCGAGCTTGCTCGCGATGAACGATGACGCGGTACGTCTGATAGACCGCGTCGCCCTTATCGCGGGCAAGCACCGCTCCCACAGGGGGTAGGAGCGAACTTGTTCGCGAGGGACGATTACACGGTGTGGCAGGAAGACCGCGGCGCCTGCATCGCGGGCAAGCACCGCTCCCACAGGGGGTAGGAGCGAACTTGTTCGCGAGGGAAGATTACGCGGTATAGCAGGAAGACCGCGTCGCCCTTATCGCGGGCAAGCACCGCTCCCACAGGGGGTAGGAGCGAACTTGTTCGCGAGGGACTATAACGCGGTGTGGCAGGAAGACCGCGGCGCCTGCATCGCGGGCAAGCACCGCTCCCACAGGGGGTAGGAGCGATCTTGTTCGCGATGAACGATGACGCGGTACGTCTGATAGACCGCGTCGCCCTTATCGCGGGCAAGCACCGCTCCCACAGGGGGTAGGAGCGAACTTGTTCGCGAGGAGCGATAACGCGGTATGGCAGGAAGACCGCGGCGCCTGCATCGCGGGCAAGCACCGCTCCCACAGGGACGGTGCGATCTGTAGGAGCTGCCGCAGGCTGCGAACATGGGGGGGTCAGGCAAACCGCTTTCGCCGCCGTCGTAATCTCCGACCACGCCTACAGGAGCTTGCTGTTTCGCACCCTCAGGGCGTAGGCATGACGGGCGGTGTATAGCTCAATGTCATGGAAAATGCCCAAAGCATGAACAGCACCAGCGGCGTATGCACCAGCAATTGGGTAAAGGTGAAGCCGACGATATCCCTCGCTTTCAGCCCGAGGACACCCAGCAGTGGCAACATCCAGAACGGGTTGATCAGGTTCGGCAATGCTTCGGCTGCGTTATAGACCTGCACCGCCCAACCCAGGTTGACCTTGAGTTCGTTGGCCGCCTGCATGACGTAAGGCGCTTCGATGATCCACTTGCCACCTCCGGAGGGAATCAGGAAACCAAGCACCGCCGAATACACGCCCATCACCACCGCGAAGCTATCGCTGTCGGCCACGGCGACAAATGCCGAGGCCAGGTGATGAGACAAGGTCGCCCCATCGGCGCCCACGGCTTTGGTCATCATGAACGCGATGGCGCCGTACAGTGGAAACTGGATCAACACACCAGCCACTGAAGGCACGGACTTGGCAATCGCCGCCAGGAAGCGCTTCGGTCGCCAGTTGAGCAGCATCCCCAGCATCAGGAACAGGAAGTTGTAAGTATTGAGTCCGGAGATCACATAGATCGGGTTCTTGGTGGTGAACTCGTTGTACAGCCAGATCGAGCCAAGACCCACAATCAGCAGGGTCAGCAGCGGGCTGTATTCGAGCCATTCACCCGGACGGCGCGGTCCGTCCGCTACCTCATCGGGAACGCTCAGATCTACACCCATGTCCTGAGCGGTGCGCGCCCGGCCTTCCGTCGGTGTAGAGAACCAGGCGACCAGCATCGACACCACGATGAGCACGCCCGCCATGGTCAACGACTGCCAGAGGAAAATGGTGTCCGAAAACGGAATCACGCCAGTGATGTCGAGAATCGACTTGGGCAGGCTGGTCGGGTTGGCCTGGATCTGCGCGGCCGCAGAACTCAGGCCCAGCGCCCAGGTGGCGCCCATCCCCAGATAAGCTGCGGCACTGGCCGCGCGGTAATCCATCCTCAACCCGGTACGACGAGCAATCGCCCTGACCAGCAAACCACTGAGGATCAGGCTGATCGCCCAGTTGAACATGGAAATGCTCATGCTGATGAACGCGACAAAAGTCACTGCACCGCGAGCTGTTTTCGGCAGCGACGCGAGCTTGTCGATCAGTTTGGCGGCAGGTGGGGATACCGCGACGACATAGCCCGATATGGCCACCAAAGCCATTTGCATAGTGAAGGGGATAAGGCTCCAGTAACCGTCGCCAAAAGCCCCGGCCACTGATTTCACTGATGCGCCAATGGACAGCGAACCGATTGCCACCAGCACCACCGCAACCGCTGCGAATACATAGGCGTCGGGGAACCAGCGCTCGGACCAGTTGGAAACTCCGACGGCAATTCTTTCGAAAAAACCGAGGTCTTCTTTTGTTGTGTCGCTTTTTTGTAGAACAGACTCTTTCATGGTTGTCTTCCTGAAGTATCGGGCGACAGGCAGCTTCAAAAGTGATGAGGCTTTCTAATTATTTTGAGTGTTGCAGGTAAACCAGTTGTGCGGCGGCCAGGTCCTCAAGGGCCGTGCCTACCGCTTTGAATACGGTGATTTCCTTGGCCGTTGCGCGGCCCGGATGCTTGCCCTGGCAAAGGCTCGCCAGATTCGAACGGATATCGCTTTCCAGCAATGCGCCGCTGGCCAGTGGGCTTAGCAGGTCGCCGGCTTTGAGCACGGCTTCATAAGTGTCGACAAATACCGACGTACCGGCGAAGCAGGCGTCGTCGGTTTCGCGCATCTGCGGGGTGAAGCCGCCGATAAGGTCCAGGTGCGTGCCGTCACGTAGCCAGTCGCGCAGGATCAGCGGTGTGGTCGAAAGCGTTGCGCAGGTGACGATGTCGGCATGGGCGCACGCGGCCTCTAGATCATCGGCGACCCAGGCTTCGAAGCCATCACGCTGCAACTGCTCCACCAGGGTTGCCGCCTGTGCGGGATTGATGTCCCACACCGCCACCTGGCGGATTGGTCGCACCGCCCGATAGGCATAAGCGAGCAGACTGGCGACCCGTCCCGCACCGACTACCAGCAGCGAAGCTGCGTCTTCGCGGCTCAGAAACGATGCGGCCAACGCCGACGCGGCAGCGGTGCGTCGCGAGGTGATTTCGTTGCCGTCGATCAAGGCCAGTGGCGCGCCGGTCTCGGCGTTGTGCAGCATGTAGGTCGAATGCAGGCCAGGCAGGCCTTTGCTGGCGTTGTGCGGGTAGATCGTAACGGTCTTGATGCCGAGGAAACCCTGCCGATTCCAGGCCGGCATCAGCAGCATGCAGCCGGGTGAGTCGGAGTCGGGTGCAATGCTGTGGTTGTGCCGCAGGGGCACTTCCACGGGCTCGCAGAACGCTGTCTCCAGCGCGGGCACCAGTTCAGCGAACGGCAGCAGGGAGCGCGTGCGCTCGGCATCAATAATCAGCATGTCTCACCTTTTCGTCGGGTCATATCAAGCGTCCAGGGTTATTGCGCTGGTGGGGATGGCCTGGCAGGCCAGGCAAACATCGGGGTCGTCTGAGCCTTCGCCCTGCAGGTGAACCACGCTTCCTGCAAGCACCTTTACCGCGCAGCTTTCGCACTGGCCGACCCGGCAGCCGCTGGGCAGGCGCAGGCCAAGCCGGTCGGCGAAATCCAGCAAGGAGCCGTCCTGCGAGGACCAGGTATGGGTGATGCTGGTCTTGCTGAAGGTCACCGGATGGCTTAGCCCTGGCTCGATCACCGGAATGACTGGCGACTTGAAGACCTCTTGCTGAATATCGAAGCGCGGCACGCCGATCTTTTGCAGTGCGCTGGAGAATTCGCTCATCATTTGCGCTTGTCCGCACAGGTAGATCAGCGGCCGGAGCTTGAGCAGCGCTCTGGGCACGTGCTCAACCGTGACTCTGCCTGCAACCTGATAGTCATCACCGGCCCGGTCGCCGTTTTGCGGGCGGCTGTAAAAATTGATGATCCGCAAGCGAGGCAAAACCTTGCTCAACTCCTGCAGCCGGGCCTTGAACGCATGGCTGTCGCCGTTGCGGTTGGCGTACAACAGCAGAATTTCTGGTGTTTGCGTTCGACCCTTCAAGGTTTCCAGCAGATTGAGAAACGGGGTGATGCCGATGCCGCCGGCCAGCAATAACAGCGGACGGTTGGTAGTGATCGGCAGAATGAAATTCCCCGACGGCATTTGCGCCATCAGAGTGTCGCCCACCCGCAATGATTCGTTGATGAAGCCTGACGCGAGGCCCGCTTGAAGCGCGCCGGACTCATCGATGCCCAAGGCCTGGCGCACTGCGATGCTATAGCCACGACGGCGTTGGACATTGGCTGAGCCCGTCAGGGAGTACGATCGCAGCACGGCCTGGGCCTCGACCTGCAGTTGCACAGTGATGTGCTGGCCCGGCTGAAAGTCGGGAACGTAACCGCCGTCGATTGCTTCAAAACTCACAATGCTCACGTCGCTGGCTTCACGATGCAGCCCGGTCACCCGAAACGCCCGGAAACCTTCCCAGCGACGTTGGCGCTCATCAGTGGCCGGATCGCGACGCACGTCGCAGCGATAGGCCCGCAACGGTGATGAACCACTGATGGGGTCCAGCGCTGCATTGGCGATCAGGCTATTGAAATTGCTGCCCGATTTTCCGGCGACCGGTAACTCGGCCTGGCCCAGGGCATCACATTTCTGCCACCAGCCATATTCCCCCACCACCACGCCCGGGTGCAGGCCCTCGGCGATCCGGGCACTGAAGGTGGCTTCACCGCTGTCAGTCACCACCAACACGTTATCGCCGTGATCAATGCCTCGTTCCTGGGCCAGTTCAGCGGAAATCTCCAGCACCGGAAACAATGCCTTGCGGCGCACCGATGCCAGGCTGCGATGCTGGCTGTGGCAGAAATAACCATTTTTTGCCGAGGTCAGAACCAGGTTGAAAGCCTTGTTTCTGGCTTCGTCGGCGGGGTCGAGGGCTGAAGAACGGGGCAGGGGAGAATAGCCATGGCGTCGTAGCCGTTCGGAATACAACTCCACCAGCCCTGAGGGCGTATTGAAAGCTTTGCGCCGTCCGGAGTCTGCGTATTTGCGTTCCCGGTCAACTGTGTCGATACGCACCCCGTCTGGTTGCGCTCTTAATTGCTCCACAGTAAGCCCCAAGGGTTGGAGCATGTAATCCCAACCCGCCTCCAGAGAGCCACCGAAGAACTGATCAGCCAGACCCAGCCGGACGGCCAGATCGAACACGATGTCATTGTCAGAACGGGATTCACCCCGTGGCGACACCATGCGTTGGCGCAGCTGCACCAGGCGTTCTGCTTCTGCCGAAATTTCGAAGCCGATGCGCAGGCCTTCCCGTTCCCATGGGGTGTTGACTGGCAAAAAGATGTCGGCGTAACGGGCGCTGGGAGATTCGAACAAGTCACAGTGGACGTAGAAATCCAGCTTCTGTAAGGCCTGCTCGCCCAGGTGAACGTCCGGCTGGGACAGCAGCAGATTGGTACCGAAGGCCATCAGGGTCCGAATCGCGTAGGGCTGATGGTTGACGATGGCCTGATAAAGATCGGGAGCGGTCACCCAGCCCTGGGATGGCGGGCCCAACGGACGCGCGTCCAGCCCCAGGGCTTTCTCGCGTTGTTCAGGGGCCAGCAGGTCGAACGACATGACCGGGTTGCAAGACGGCTTCTGGAATATGCGGTTGCCACCGACACGGTCGAAACTGCCGGTCAGTGCGTACAGGCAGGCCATGGCCCGGTCAGTTTGCGAGGCATTGGCCTGCTGGCCGACGCCTGACCAGGCGTGAAACGCCACCCGTGGTGACCCGGCGATCAACCCGGCCGCCTGTTCAAGCTGGTCCACCGGGATCCAGGTCAGTGCCGCCACCCGGTCAGGGGTGTACGCCGCGCATTCTTCGGCATACAACTCGAATGCCGGACTACAGGCGATTGTGCCGCCGCCGTTGCTGAGGGTCAGTTTGAAACTGCCATAAAGAGCCGCCGCGTCGAGGTCCGATTTGCTCAGGTCGCCGGAGGAGCGTGGCTTGCCCAGCTGCAGGTCCCAGACGACGAAATCATCGGCATCGGGCAGGCCGATATCCGCACCGCGCAACAGGTCGCCATTGTCGGCACGTACCAGCAACGGCCCATTGCTCCAGGTGCGGACAAAGCTTTCATCAAAGGTCTTGTTCTGAATCAGCAGATTGGCCAGCCCCATGGCCAGCGCAAGGTCACTGCCAGGGCGCACTCGCAACCAGCAATCGGCGTCACTGGCCAAAGCGGTTTGCCGTGGATCGACAACAATCATTTTCGCCCCGGCTTTGACTCCGGCACCAATCGCTTCCGCCTGGGCCAACCAGGTATTGCTCGGGTTGTGACCCCACAACAAAATCAGCTCGGCATTACGGTAGTCGGCAGTGGGCATCCCGCAGCCAAAAGTGAAAGCGTGGGCATGGTCTTTATGCCAGTTGCATATCTCGGTGGCGTAGCAGGTATTGGGGCTGCCATACAGGCGAATGAAGCGTTCGATCCAGTCAATACTGTCACTCAGTGGCGTGCCGCTGGGCGTGGTGACGGCGAAGGCCACCGATTCGGCACCGGCTTCACGTCGCGCGGTTTCCAGGCGCTGAGCAACTTCGCTGAGCGCCTGTTCCCAGGAAATGATCTCCCAACCGGGATCAGGGTGAGTTTTCGGGTTAGTGCGGCGCATCGGATACAGCTGTCGATCAGCGCTGTGCAGCAGTTCCGGAGCGGCCTTGCCTTTAAGGCACATGCTGTTGCCGGTGGGATGTGCAGGGTTGGGCCTTACTTCCAGCAATTGGTCGTTTTGCACGACGTTGATCGTCCCGCAACGAGAGCGGCACAGCGTGCAATAGCCTGTCTTTTCCTGCCGGTGAGCGTCTGTCATCCGCTGAGACCGTCACTTGTAATGAGTCATGGCACGATGTTATTACTCGCTGACGACGTATTGATAATTCAAAGATTGTTTAACGCGATATCGGAAAAACCGATGCTCCCGACCCTCAAGCAACTGCAGCATTTCATTGCCATCGCCGACACCGGGCAGGTGTCCAAGGCGGCGCAGCGTTGTCACGTCACTCAGTCGTCCATGACCGCTTCCCTCAAAGGGCTGGAGCAGAGCGTCGGCGTCTCGCTGTTCACCCGGCATGCGAGTGGTGTGCGGCTGACTGATGCGGGCGCGGTGTTTTTGCGCCATGCGCAACAGGTCGAGGCCGCCATGCTCGATGCTGTCGAGGCGGTGGCTGTACGCCCTTCACACGCCAGCGGGCCGATCCGGATTGGCGTCACCGAGACTATCTCTGCGTATGTCTTGTCGCCGCTGATCAAGGCCCTGGAAAAGAAATTCCCCCGGCTGGAACCGGTGATCATTGAGGACCAACGTTCCGCGATTGAAGCCGGGTTGCGCGATGGCTCCCTGGAGCTGGCGATCCTGCTGGCCTCCAATCTGCCCGATGCCGACCCCCTGAGTTGCAACCCGCTGATCCGTTCGCCGCGCCAGTTGTGGGGCCATCCTGAACATCCGCTAATGAGCGCCAGTCGCGTTTGCCTGGCCGACGTGGCAGCGCACGATTACATCCTGCTGGATATGGATGAGCATGTTTCCACGGTCGACAAGTACTGGGGCCACTACGGCCTGGTTGCACAACCGCGGTTTCGCAGTGCATCGATCGAAGCGGTACGCAGTCTGGTCGCGGCGGGCAAGGGGGTGACCGTGCTTTCTGACCTGGTCTATCGCCCATGGTCGCTGGATGGACACCGGATCGTGCGCCGCCAGTTGGCGGACCCCATCCCTTCCATGGACCTGGGTCTGGTCTGGGACCCGACCCGTGCGCATAGCCAGAATTTTTTTGAATTGCAGGATTTTTTGCAGTTGTCGTTCAAGGATTTGGTACGGGGGTGAGCCGACTTGTAGCGAATCGCGTTTGGTCTGACCCACCGTCTTCGCAGCCCTCGTAACCTCGGTCAGCTACCGGACCGGGGTGTGCCTGAGAATACGCAGAACCTGTAGGAGTGAGCTTGCTCGCGATAAGGCCGGAACGGCCTTCAATCAGATTCGAATTTGAATCCATTGCCAGCGCTGCGCACTGGATCGCGAGCAAGCTCACTCCTACAGCAGAAAGCGATCTCTGGAGTTGTCGCAAGTTACGACGGCGACGAAAGGGGTTCGTCTGACCCACCGTCTTCGCAGCCCTCGTAAACTCGTTCAGCTCCTACAGGACCAGCGCAATGCTTGGGCTAACGACGTGGGACCGGCTTCAGCCGGGAAGGCGGTATTTCAGACGATAGATACGGAGTGAATGTACCGGCCTCTTCCCGGCTAAAGCCGGTCCCACTTCAGCACATCAAAAACTATAATCAGCCGTCACGAAAAACGACCGGGGCTGGCCCAGCAGCCATTGTTGCCCGCTGTTCTGCCCGGCGACGGCGTAGCGGCGGTCGAGCAGGTTGTTCAACTGCAGCCCCAGTCGCACGTCGTGCACCAGATTCCAACCCATATTTGCGTCGAGCACGGTGTAACCCGGCACGTCGGCAGTGTTGGCAGCGTTGGCATAACGGGCATCGACATAGCGCAGGCCAATTCCGGCGTCCAGGTCTGGGGTCAGGGCTTTGCTCAACCACAGGTTAGCGCTGCGCCGTGGAACGTCGGTGGGGTGGTTGCCCGCTCTGGAAATCGCCTGACCCGCGACCGCTTCGTAAAACTTGTCATATTCGGCGCGCACCAGAGCCGCGTTGGCCGAGACATGCCAGTCGTGATTCAAGGCGAGTTCCAGTGAGGCTTCCAGGCCATCGGAAGATTGCTGGCCGACCTGCTGAGTGACGCGCGTCAGCGGGTCGGTGGTCAGCAGCTTTTTCTTGACGATGTGGTAGGCCGCCAGCGTCCATTCTCCACGTCCTTCCCAAAACTGCTGCTTGAGGCCGAATTCAGTCTGCTTCGCTTCGGTCAGGTCCATTTGCTGCTGAGTGGGGTTGAGGCTGATCAAGTTGCTGACCCCATCCTCGCTGGTGGAGTACTGGCCATACAGCGACAGCTGATCAGTCACCGCGAACACCAGGCCTGCACGCCAGTTGCCGCCGGTCAGGCTGCGGTCGCTGCGCGTGTTGGCGCGCAGGTCGTTACGGTCGATGTGGTTCTGATCGCGACGAATGCCCGTCACCAGCGACCAACGCTCGGACAATTGCAGGCGGTTTTCCGCGAACAGCGCAAAGGTGCGGGTGGTGCTGTCGGCGAGCGGCAGCAGCGGCGATCGGCTCTGGAAATAGCCATTCGCCGGGTTCCACGGATCAATGTAGTCGCCACCCACATCGTCATAAGGCGAGTTATTGACCACCCCGAAGCGAATCCGGTTGTATTCGGCGCCCACTATCGTTCTGCTGTCCAGGCCAAACAACGAATGATTGAAGGTGAAACTCTGGCGGTCGCCGATCTGTTCCTGATCGTGCTTGATCTCCAGGTAATCACCACGCAACAGCTGCCCCTGGGCGCTGCTCCAGTTATAGGCTTCGGCGTTGCGCCAGTGGCGACGGCTCTTGATGTAGTACAGCTGGTTGCTGGCGCTGAGGTTTTCGTTGATCGCCCAGTCGGTGTTGAAGCGGGTCCATTCATCGTTATAGCGCTGCACGGCGTTCTGCAGGTTGTAGTTCTTGTCCCGAACGCTGTCGCGATAACGACCATCGATCAGCGGTGTGCCGAAGTAACTCATGGGCTCGCTGTCGCCACGCTCGTGAGCAAAGGTGAACGCCAGGTCATCGGTGGCTTGCCAGCGTAAAGCTGCGCTCAGGGCCAGGCTTCGGGAGTTGCCATTGTCCACCCAACCGTTGCTTTGCTCCTGGTTGAGCGTCAGGCGATAACTCAGGGTGTCGCTCAGCGAACCGCCGCTGTCCAGGCCCAGTTGCTGACGATCATCGGAGCCGTAACCCAGGCGCAGCCTGTTGTGGATTTGCCCCTCAAACGGCTTCTTGGGGATCACATTGATCACCGCGCCGGTAGCACCTTCGCCATACAGCACCGAAGCCGGGCCACGAATAACGTCAATGCGCTCGACCATCCACGGGTCTACCGGGAAGGTCTGGGTGCCAAAGCCGGTATACAGGCGTGCGCCGTCGAACAGGGTCATCACCGATTGGTGGCCCGAGAAACCCCGTGCCGACAGCGCGGTATTGCCATTGCCCGGCGCAGCAATGCTGGTGATGCCCGGCGAGCGGGTCACGGCATCCTGTACGGTCATGTTATTGCGATTGCTGATGGCTTCGGTGCCCAGGGTGCTGACGCTGGCCGGGTTTTCCAGGGCCGTCAGGTTCAGCCTTGAGCCGGCGGGCAGGGCGGCTGCAAGGTCGGGTTCGCGGCTATCTGCCGTATCAGTGATCGCCGTGGAAGGTAGCGCCAGGATCTTGTCTTCGTCGGCAAAAGCCGTTGCCGAGAGTGTCAGGCAGGGGAGCAGTGTGATGTGCAGCGAGCGCGTCGCCAGCATGTGTAGCAGAGAATTGCGGGACATACGATTCCAACCAAAAGGAATGAATGGATCCCGGGGGAATAACGCGAGAGGAATCGCGGGCGCAAAAGCCCACGGAAACCGGCCTGCGCCCGCCCACCGCGGGTTTGCCAAAACGAAGTTGCAGGCCGGTCTCCGGGCTTGCGAGGGTCATGAAACATTCACCTTCCCATGCAGTTTGCACAGTGGTCTGTCGAATGTTTCGCTCGCTTACCGTTGCGGGGGCAGCGCCGGACTAGTCATCGAAGTGACGCACCGGCTTCCCGTTTCACCTCATGCTCGGCGGCATGAGGCACCTGAAACTGGCGCGCATCTGACCACCGATGAGCGGTCGCGTCAATCTTCAGCGCTTACGCGTTGGGTAGAACGCCGTGGCCTGCTCGCGGTCTACTCGGGCAGCCGACGAGCAGAATCCGCTACCCGGTGGTTGCCACTTGTTCGCCAGCACTCCAAACTTGGCGCTCTTCGTCCGCCGCTGCGGTCGATCATCGTCGTCATGTGACGCTTCAGTATTTGGTAAATGACCATTAGCCTCGTATCCAAACCTTCGCCGTTGACCCTCCCTGGCGGCGAGACCGGAGCTGCAATCAGAGCTCGAGACTGGTCAGACTCATCCCTTGGCGCGATGGAACAATGGCCTGCGTCCCTGCGTTCGGCGCTGAGCATGATGCTCAATTCGCCGGAAAGCCTGTATCTGGTCTGGGGACCGGAATTGATGTTCTTCTTTAATGACGCTTACCGGCCGATCCTCGGTCCGCGTCTGGCCGGTGCACTCGGGCAGAGCATCAAGACGTTGTGGGCCGATGCCTGGGAGCAGGTTCGGCCGATGGTCGAACAAGCGTTCGCCGGGCAATCCAGTCGTTTCGAGAATCAGCCGATCAGCATGGCGCGCTACGGTGTTCCCGAGCAGACCTGGTGGACCTTTTCGTTTTCGCCCCTTTACGACGAGCGCGAAGAAACGGTCATGGGCGCGCTGTGCCATACCGTCGAGACTACTCATTCTGTGCAACTGGCTCAGCGGCTGAAGTCCCGAGACGCACGTTATCGCGAGCTGTTCAGCAAGATCGATATCGGGTTCTGCGTGGTGGACGTGAGCTTTGTCGATAACCAACTGACCGAGTTTCACTTCGTCGAAATCAACCCGGCCTTTGAAGGCATGACCCATCTAAAGCAGATGATCAGCCAGAGCATGCGGGATATCGCAGAGGGCCAGCCTCAGCCGTGGTTCGATGCTTACGCCCGGGTGGCGTTGACTGGCGAGTCCGTGGGGTTTGACGCGCCGGCCGTTGCCCTGGCCGGACACTGGTACGAAATTTATGCCTACAAGGTGGATGGCCAGGAGCAGAACCGGATCGCGGTGCTGTTCAAGGATGTCACAGCCTCCAAGCGCACCGAGTCCGAATTGCGCGACACTCAGGAGTTCAATAGCCGGGTCTTGGCCAGCAGCAACGATTGCATCAAAGTGATCGGCCTGGACGGCAAGCTGGCGTTCATGAGTGAAGGCGGCATGAAGGTCATGGAAGTCAGTGACTTCAACGCGGTGAAGGGCTGTCCATGGCCTGATTTCTGGCAGGATCAAGGGCATCTGGATGCCAAGGCTGCCATCGCGAACGCCAGGGCCGGTATCTCCGGGCGCTTTCAGGGTTTTGCCAATACCTATATGGGCACCCCGAAATGGTGGGACGTGCAGGTCACGCCAATTTATGACGAGCAAGGCGCAGTCGAAAAGATTCTCTGCATTTCTCGCGACATCACGGCGACCCGTGAAGCTGAAGAAGACTTGCGACGTCTCAACGCCACTCTTGAGGAACGTGTCGAGGCGCGCACTCAGGACCGTGACCGGATCTGGCGCTTGTCCACCGACCTGATGCTGATTGCCGAATTCACCGGGGAGATCGTGGCCGTCAACCCGGCCTGGACTCAGGTGCTGGGCTGGAGCCAGAGCGACCTGCAGGGCAAGTCGTTTCTCGATTTTCTGCATCCTGATGATGACCAGATCACGGCCGCTGCGGCCCAGGATCTGTCCCAGGGTGTCAGCTTTCCCGGCTTCGAAAACCGCTACCTGCACAAGGACGGTTCCTACCGCTGGATCTCCTGGACGGCGGTGCCGGACCAGTCCTACATCCACGCGGTCGGTCGGGATATTCAGGTTGAACGTGAGGCCGCTGAAGCGTTGCGCCGGACCGAAGAAGCCTTGCGCCAGTCGCAGAAAATGGAAGCGGTGGGGCAGTTGACCGGTGGCGTTGCTCACGACTTCAACAACCTGCTGACGGTGGTCAAGGCCTCGACGGATCTGCTCAAGCGCAGCCTGGATGAAGACCGCCGCCGGCGCTATATCGATGCTATCTCCGATGCCGTGGATCGCGCGAGCAAGCTCACCGGCCAGTTGCTGGCGTTTTCTCGCCAGCAAACTCTGCGCCCGGAAGTCTTTGAAGTGGGTAAAAGCGTACGGACTATCGGTGAGATGATCAGCTCGCTGACTGGCGCCCGAATTCAGGTGTTGATCGAACTGCCTGAGATCCCTTGCCACATCAACGCCGATGCCGGTCAGTTCGATACTGCGCTGATCAACATGGCGGTCAACGCCCGGGATGCCATGAACGGCGAGGGTGTCTTGCGGATCTGTGTCGAGCCGGTGCAGCACCTGCCAGCCCGTCGTACCCACGCGGCGGCCAAGGGCGAGTATGTTGCGGTATCCCTGATCGATACTGGCTCTGGCATTGCGCCCGAACAGCTTGACCGGATTTTCGATCCGTTCTTCACCACCAAGGAGGTTGGCAAAGGCACCGGGCTGGGGCTTTCTCAGGTGTTCGGTTTTGCCAAGCAGTCGGGCGGCGAAGTCATGGTCGAAAGCCAGCAACAGGCGGGCAGCAAGTTCACCCTGTACTTGCCCCAGGTGATACCCGTCGCGGTTATCGAACAGCCAGTGGTGGATCAGCATCCCCAGGCGGACGGCGAGGGCGCACGGCTGCTGGTGGTGGAAGACAACCTGCAAATCGGTGAGTTTTCCACTCAGACCCTAAGGGAATTGGGCTACCGGATTCACTGGGCCAAGAACGGTGTCGAGGCCTTGGCGATCCTGGCTGAGCAGGCCCAGACTTTCCAGGCAGTCTTCTCCGACGTGGTCATGCCCGGCATGAACGGCGTTGAGCTGGCTCTGGAAATCAAACGCCTGTACCCGCTCATGCCCATCGTGCTCACCAGCGGCTATAGCCCGGCACTGGCCCAAGGCAACTCACAGGGCTTCACCTTCCTGCAAAAGCCGTATTCGGTGGAAGCGCTGGCGCGGTTGTTGCGCAGTGAGATAGCCAATCGGCAGGTTTAATAACCCCGGCGGTTGCTGGCGACCCGGACGGTAGGCGCGAACTTGTTCGTGAGGTGATGTGCTGACATACCGCCTCAACAAGTTGGCTCCTACAGGATTCACCGGACCCGCAGGACCGGCTTTAGCCGGGAGGGCGATATTGGATTCGCAGCCTGCGGCAGCTCCTGCAGATTGTGCGTTTCTTCAGGTATTGCCGCTCGTCAGGACTACCGCACTTCGTCAATCACGCGCTTTCTCAATCAGGTAGCCCAGCCACCCTGGGCGTTTGACGAGAGGTGAACATGGCCAATCCTGAGCAAGATCCCAACTTCGATCCAGACTCGCCTGATCTCGCTGACCCGCAGATCGATCCGCCACATCCCGCCAAAGCCCCGGCCGATGACAAGGACGTGGACGCCGACAAGCGCGTTCCAGATGAGCAATACCCACCTTACGAAACCGATGAATAGCGCGCCGTGATCAGGCGTTGAGCATGAAGTGGCTGCCCACGGTCGTTTGCTTGATCTGCGAGGCTGTCAGCGGACGACTGAGGAAGAAGCCCTGCGCTTCATGGCAGCCATAGCTCCTGACCAGATCCAGACATTTGAATGTCTCGATTCCCTCTGCCACGGTTCGATAGCCGAGGCGATGGGCGAGCTGGAATATGGACTGCGCAATGATGCAGTTGCGTGGCTTGTTTTCCAGATCGGTGATGATGGATTTATCCAGCTTGATCACATTGGCCGGGATCTCGTGCAAATAGGCAAAGTTGCTGTAGCCAGTGCCGAAATCGTCAATCGCCACGTCCACGCCCAAGGCGCGAATCTCTGACAATTGGGTGAGCACTGTGGTGCTGGCCCTGATCCATTCACCTTCGGTGATTTCAACTTCAACCCGTTCAGGGCCGATGCCATAGGCGTCACAAGCGGTCTTAAGAGCCATCGCGATGTCCAGATGCTGAAAGTCCAGCGCAGACAGGTTCAGCGATACTTTGGCTTCGTAATCTCCCCACTCGGCGGCTGCGGCCAGCGCGTTGTCAATGACCCAGCGGGTGACCAGACTGATCTGACCGGAGCGTTCGATCAGCGGGATGAATTCGGCGGGTGACACCCTACCGAACAGCGGATGCTTCCAGCGCAGGAGCGCTTCGGCGCTGACCTGGCGGCCGTCCTCAAGCCTGAAGCGCGGTTGAAACACCAACGAGATTTCACCGTTCTCCAGCGCGCTGGCGACCTCAAGCGTCAGGGTCAGGGCGCGGCGCGAGGCGCTGTTGGGGTTTTCATCCCAGACACCCCAATCGATCCCGTCTCGAGCCGCCTGATCTGCTGCACTGCGTGCCTTGCGCAACAGTTCACCAACCGATTGTTGACCGTCTTCACAGCACGCCAGACCCATGCGTACCCCTGGCAACGTCGAGATGGAATCTTCGGCGCAGGGCTCGCAGACCAGCTCGCTCAATTGCTGGATCAGCTGTTGTTTCATGCTACCTGTGGTGGGCAGTAACACGCAGAAGTGGCGTTCGCTGATGTGGTACGCGGTGAAGTGGTCATCCAGTGCCTGAGTCAGGCGGGCCGTAATCGTGGCGGCCTTGCTGCCGAGCAGGTTGCAACCCTCATCGGCATTGGATTCAGACGGCCATTGGCTGTCCACCACTTCGATGACTGCCAGCATCCTGACCGGCAGATCGGTGCTCAACCACGGGCCAGGATTGTCGGCCAGAAATTGACGTAGATTGGGCAGCCCGCTGGCCGGATGAGCCGTGCGGGTTTGCTGACGCTGTTCGATCTGCGCGATGACCATTTCGGCCAGGTCTTGCAGGACCAGGGTTTCAGCGTGGCTGAGCTGATGCGGCCACTTATCGATAATGCACAAGCTGCCAATGGCATGGCCGTCACGGGTAATCAACGGTGCGCCAGCATAAAAGCGGATGCCATCGGGCGCGGTCACCAGTTCATTGGCGATGAATCGTGGATCGACGCAGGCGTCAACGACCTGCAGGACGCCATCCTGTTGAATCGTGTGGGCGCAGAACGATTGAGAGATCGGGGTCTGATTGGCTGCGAAGCCCACGCGGGCGGCAAACCATTGGCGGTCTTTTTCCACCAGCGATACCAGGACCGTGGGTACATCGAAATAAGCGGCAGCGAGTCGGCAGATCCGATCGAAATTCTCGCTGGCGGCGGTTTCCAGCCACTGAACAGCGCGGACGGCGGCCAAGCGTTGTTTTTCGGCTTGTGGTGCTAAGTTCATGAAGTGTTTCCAAAGTCAGCCGAATGACGGTCTCTAGAATTGAGGCCTTATGCCATCATAGCTGGGATGCCAGAAACTGCTAAAAGTTTCCTACGAACGGCCTCCGTAACGGCTCAACTGCGCGGATTTGCCGCAATCAGCCTTAACCCGCTGGCAACGCTGCCCACGGCGGCGAAGCCGGCACCAATGGCCAGTGCCAGCACCGGGCCGTGCTCGCCGCTGATGCCAAAGCTCAAGGCTACCAAGGCAGCGCCCGTCGCCTGACCAATCAGCCGTGCAGTGGCGATGGTGCCGCTGGCACCGCTGGCGCGCTCTCTCGGCGCGCTGGTCATCAAGGCTTTCTGATTGGGTGCCTGGAAAAAACCGAAGCCAATCCCGCAGATGATCATGCGGATGCCGATTTCCCAGGCATTGGCATCGCTGGGCATCAGGGTCAGGGAAATCATCCCGGCACTGAGAATCGCCAGTCCGATACCGCCCAGCAAACCAGGCGCATAACGATCGGACAGGCGTCCGGCCACCGGGGCGATCATCGCGACAACCACTGACCATGGGGTCATCAGAAAACCGGTCTGGATCGGGTCGCGCCCGAGCACGGTTTCGAAGAAAAACGGCAGTGACACAAAGGCAACGCCTTGGGTGGCGAATGAGCAAAACGCGGTCAGGGCGGACAGTGCGAACATGGGCCGCTTGAGCAGATCCAGAGGGAACATCGGAGCCGGGTGGCCTGCTTCGCGGCGCAGCATCAAAGCTCCGGCAATCAGAAACACCGTCATGGCGACCAACACGCGGTTCATCGAGCCCAGTTGCGCAGCCTCCCCCAGGGCGTAGATCAATGCGCCGAAGGTGATGACATTGAGCAGGGCGGTCAGCCGATCGAAGCCCAGTTTTCCGGGTTTGCTGGCGGGCAGCGAGTTCCAGGCGAAGACCAGGGCAAAGACACCAATGGGCAGGTTGATCGCAAACAGCCACGGCCAGTTCGCCACTGACAGCACCAGAGAAGCGATGGTAGGCCCGGCGGCAAACGAGGTGCCGACCACCAGGGCATTCATCCCCAGCCCGCGCCCCAGTCTTTCCGGGGGGAAGATCGAACCGATCAACGCCGCATTGACACTCATGATGGCGCTGGCACCCAGCCCCTGTATCACACGGGCGATGGTCAGGGTCGGCAAGGACCAGGCAAGGCTGCACAGCACCGAAGAGACCACAAACAGGATCAGGCCACCCAGATAGACCTTACGATGTCCGACAACTCCACCCAACGCCGCAAACGGCAGCAACGTCGCAACCGCGGCGAGCTGATAGGCGTTGATCACCCAGACTGACGCAGCGGGTGAGGCGTTCAGGTCCGCTGCAATAGTTGGCAGTGCGGTATTGGCGATGGCGGTATCGAGAGTGGCGAGGGCGATGGAGATGAGGATGGCCACCATCCCGCGGAATTCGCGGGAGGTCAGCCGGGTAGAGGTTGGTGGTGAGACTTGGTCCATTGCCAGTGAAACTCCGCTGGGTTGGGCAGGAATAGCGATCCTGCTGTCTGGAGCGGTGGTTGCGCAATGGTTTGTTGCAAATGATTTCGCCGGACCGGATCTGTAGGAGCTGCCTAAGGCTGCGAAAGCATTCGGCCTGATGCATCGCAATTCGCAGCCTGCGGCAGCTCCTACAAGGTGTGACTCAACCCAGCAAATCAGCGCCCAGCTGGAACGCGACCCACAATGCCAGGCCCGTCGCGAACAGCAGTGCGATGTTCTCGAACAGGTTGTTGCGGTATTGCTTATCGAGCAGGGATTTCTGGTTCGACATGAACAGCAGGCCCAGCGAGATGATCGGCAAGCCGATGATGTTCAACGCGTTCACACCGATGGTCAGGGTTACGAAGTCCGGCATGCCCGGCAGTGACCACACCAACGGGGTGACCAGGATGAACAACATGAACCACTTGTGCATCGGGTCTTTATGGAACTCTTTGCCGTACTTCTCCCGACGTTTTGGCTGGATGTGCTGGAAGGCATCGGTGATCAGCATCGGGAACGCCGTGGTCTTGCCAGCGATGCTGGCGAATAGGGTGGCGAACACACCGATGAAGAAGATGTACCAACCAGCAGGGCCGAAGAACATCTCCAGTGCCTTGCCCAGGTCCTGCAGGGTATTCACTTGCAGGCCGTTGGGACGCAGGATTTCGGCACCCACCACCCAGATCGCCAGGTTGATGATGATCCCGACAAACACCGCGAACAGCAGGTCGTTGCGCTGCATGCGCTTGTGCTCAGGACCGATCCAGCCTTTCTCGCGCATCACATACGGATGCACGAAGTTGGCGATGGAACCGGCCACGGCACCAATCACTGACACAGCCACCAGCAACGCGCCATGCACACCTTCGTCCGGTGGAATGCTGAAGCCGATGGTGCCTTTGAGAATGCCGACTACATCTGGTTTGGACATGATCGCCAGCGCTAGAAACGCCAAAGTCATCAGGGCCAGCAGGCCTTTCATGACGCCTTCGATCATGGTGTAGATGTTGCGCCCCACCAGCAGCCAGACCGCGATCACCACTGCAAACGAGCACAGCAACGGCTGGTTGATATGCAGCAACATGGCCAGCGCTTCGCCTGCGCCCTTGATCATGTAAGCGTTGATCAGATGGCCCATCAGCAGTGCGTAACCCAGCATGAACCAGGCGAACAGTGGATGGAGTTGGGCGTAACCCTGAAGGATGCTCATGCCCTGGTTATTACAGAGCTGGAAGCGCGCGATGATATTGACGATGAGGAATCGCAGTAACAGCGAAACCGCCAGCACCCACATCATGGCGTAACCGTAGTTCGCACCTGCTACCGAGGAGGTAATCAGGTCGCCCGCGCCGAGCCAGGACAACACCGCGATGATGCCAGGACCCAGAAGTTTGGTGACCTTGGCAAAAAACGATTCGCGCACAGCAACAGGTTTCTTATCGACGGAGCTGGTGCTCGCCATAGTGTGAATCTCCGTTGTTATTTTTAGTGAGACAGTGCAAGTCGAACACAACGTCAGACGTCGTACAACATAAGAAGTTTTACAAATGTTTAGAAATGTTGCGAGGGGGAGGGGGAAATGACGCGGGGTAAATGCTTGCATAAGCTTGTAGGAGCTGCCGAAGGCTGCGAACCGGGTCTTCAGAAATGATGCGGTTCGCAGCCTTCGGCAGCTCCTACAAGGGGTCAGTGGCTAGCCACCATCAGTATCCACATCCGCATCTTCACCCTGTGTTGCATGGGGATTAGGCCGCTGGATATCGGGCTTTTCTTCCGGCTCGTAATCCGGTGTAAAGGTGTTGCCACCTGATTGCTGATTCTGCTCGAACTGAGTATCCGGCTGGCCCTGTGGGCGGCCTTGTGATTGGGTGTCCGGGCCCTGGTTTTGTTGCCCTTGACCTGCTTCGTCTGCTGGGCTGTCCGGGTCAATGGCAGGGTCGTTACGGTCGAGGGTGTTCTGGCTCTGGTCGGTCATTATCGTCACCTCTGATTCATGTTCGGCTGCAATGGCTTACTGAATTTCGAGGTTGCAAAAGGCCGGTCGTTCGATTGATGTGACAACCGGTGGTCGCTCAGCTGTCGCGGTGGGCGCTGTTGGCTGGTAATCGACTGCCCAGGCGATAGCGTGAGGAGGGGTGGATCAGGCGTACGTAGGTGACGACTTTTCCCGCGCTCCAGGTCCGGCGCATCAGGACCAGGCACGGCTCGGTCAGAGCGATTTGCAGGTAACGGCTTTCATCGGCGTTGGGATGACAGGCTTCGACGATGTGCTCAATATCATCCGGGCGTATCGTCTGTAACAGGTAGCGCGCCGGTTGCAGCTGGTCGCCAAAGGGCTGCTTGAGGAAGTCGGGCACGTGTTCAGGATTGACGTAGCGATCTTCCAGCTGCACGGGCACACCTTCTTCGCAGTGCACGCACAGCACATGAAAAACCGATGCGCCGGTACTCAGTGCCAAAGCTGATGCCACCGGCATCGAGGCTGCCTCGCGGCCCAGATGCAGCACTTCACAGCTGTAGCGATGACCTCGGGCGCTGATCTCGTCAGCGATGTTGGTGATGCGCAGCAGGTTCGATTGCGGTTTGCTCAGGGCAACAAATGTTCCAACCCCTGAAACACGCACCAGCAGGCCTTCTTCGGTCAGTTCCCGCAGAGCGCGGTTGACCGTCATCCGTGACATGCCCAGCTCCTGTACCAGGCGGTTCTCCGAGGGAATCAGGTCGCCCGCTTTCCACTCGCCCGAGTTCAGCTTGCCTTGCACAAAATCCTTGGCCCGGCGATACAGGGCTTTTGGCTCGGGCGGGTTCATCAGACCTGGGCCTCTCTGCCGTCCTGCCAGAATGCGTTGCGATCCAGGTAGTTCTGCAGGAATTGCTGCAAGCGGGGATGCTCGGCGTTGTGGAATATTTGCTGCGGCGTTCCTCGGGCCACCACCTCACCCTGGTCGAGAAACACCACCGAATCGGCAACCTGAGCGGCGAAGCCCATTTCGTGGGTGACGACCACCATGGTCATGCCTTCTTTGGCCAGAGTCTTCATGACTTGCAACACTTCGCCCACCAGCTCCGGGTCAAGGGCTGAGGTCGGCTCATCGAACAGCATGATGTGCGGCTCCATGGCCAACGCCCGGGCAATCGCCACCCGCTGCTGCTGGCCACCGGACAGCTGAGCCGGATAGGACGCAGCCTTGTGCGCCAACCCCACCTTGTCGAGCATGGCCATGCCACGGCGACTGGCTTCTTCGGCGGATAATTTGCGCACCCGGCGCAAGGCCTCACAGACATTGCCGATGGCAGTCATGTGCGGCCACAGGTTGAACTGCTGGAACACCATGCCGACGTTACTGCGGACCTGATTGATCTGCGACTGCGGCGCGCGTTTGCGCTTTTTGCCGGTACCGCTGCTGTCTGGCACCCAGCCCAGCAGTTTGCCTTCGATGATGACCTCGCCTTCGTCATATTCTTCGAGGAAGGCCATGCTGCGCAGCAGGGTGCTTTTGCCTGAGCCGGAAGGGCCGATCAGGCAGACCACCTCGGAGTGCTGGACCTGCAAGTCGATGCCCTTGAGGACGCGCACGGCGCCGAAGCTTTTGCCGACTTTTTCAAGGCGCAACATGGGCTCTCGATGTTCGGCCGGTTCCAGGGAATCGTTCATGGGTAAACCTTGTGGCAATGTGTGGACGCTGTTCATTGGACTTGGTTGTTCATTGAGCTTGCCTGTTCATGAAACGGCCAACCCGTCGTTCGAGGAACATGCCCAGCCGTGAGCAGGCTTCGACCAGCAGCAGATAACCGATGCACAGCACCAGCAGGGTCTCGACGAAGGCGAAGGTTTCCGAGCCAATGCCGGTCAGGACCATGGTCAGCTCCGGGATGGTAATGATCGACAGCACGGCGGTCTCCTTGCACAGGATCGTCACCAGATTGACCAGCGCGGGCAGGATGATTACCAGCATTTGCGGCACCTGAATGCGCATGATGCATTGCCACCGGGTAATGCCCAGGCAATCGGCGGCTTCCAGTTGGCCTCGGGCCACGGATTCGAAACCGGTGCGAAAGATCTCGGCGAAATACACGCTGCCGTATATCCCGAGGCTCAGAATCCCAGCCGGAATCGGTTCCAGGCTCAGGCCAAACGCTGGCCCGGCGTAGTACACCAGAAACAGCTGGACCAGAAACGGCGTGCTGCGGATCAGCTCGATGAAGACCCGTAGCGGGGCGCGCACCAGGTTATTGCCAAACAGTTGAGCGATGGCAATCAGCATCCCAAGGGCGATACCGAGTACCACGCCGCTGGTCCAGGTGGCCAGGGTGATCATGAAACCTGAACCGATTTCGTCCAGGTGATCGGTGATGATGTGCGGATCGAAGATCATGCCAGATGCCCTTTCAAACGTCGCTCCAGCAGGCCGCCACAGAAGGCCAACGGAATATTGATCAGGCAGTAGAAGGCCGCCAGCATCAGGTAGTCCTGCACGAACAGGTAATCACTTGCCGCCATGTTTTGTGCCGTGCGGGTCAGATCCGCCAGGCCGACCACCGAGACCAGCGACGACGCCTTGATCAGCAGGATCATTTCATTGACCAGCGCCGGCAGCGTCAGCCGCACCGCCTGTGGAACCCGAATGCGCACCAGCATTTGCGCGTTGCTCAAGCCCAGCAGGCCAGCGGCTTCCAGTTGACCCTCTGGAATGGCCAGAAAGCCGCCGCGCATGATCTCGGCGATATAAGCGCCCGCTGCCAATGACAAGCCGATGATCGCCGCCACCGTGGGCGACACATTCGGCAAGCCGATGCGGGGCAGGAAGTAATAAATAAACAGCAGTTGCACCAGCAGCGGAATGCCGCGGAACACGAAAATATAGCCACCGCCCAGACGCCTGAGCAGCGGGATGGGCGACAACCGCAGGCTGCCGACCACGACGCCAATGACAAAACCTATGATCAGCGCGGCGACAGTGACCTGCAACGTCACCAGCAACGCCTCCAGCATCAGTGGCAGGTTTTGGATCAGCAAGGGCCAATCGAACATTGTTTCTCCCGACGCAGCAATGTGGGTCTCTTGTAGGAGCTGCCGAAGGCTGCGAATGACGGTGTGTCAGAAGACTCACTTTTCGCAGCCTGCGGCAGCTCCTACAAGAACCTTTAAACCGCTGGCTTACCAGGTCGGCGTGAACTCAGCCTTCGGCACGTCCATTTCTGCACCGAGCCATTTTTTCTGCAGGGCAGCCAGACGGCCGTCGGCGTGCATTTTCAGGATGGCGGCATCCAGCGCGGCGATCAGGCTTTGCGATTCCGCGTCCTTGCGACCTAGATAAGCGAAGTAAGACTTCTTGCCGAATGGGGGCAGGATGACTTTGTACAGATTGCTGCGCTCAGCGGCGACGTAGGAAATGTTCGGCAGCGAGTTGGCCACCGCCACGATGCGCTTGGCGGCCAGATCGGCGTAGGCCTGGTTGTTATCCACGTATTCGCGGATCGTGACTTTCTCCGGCAGCGTCGCGGCGAAGGCCTTGAGTTCTTCCAGCTGCGCAGAGCCTTTACCCGCACCGACGGTTTTGCCGGAAATGTCTTCCGGTTTCTTGATGCTGTCGTCTTTGGCGCCAACCATCAGCGCGACGGTGGCTTCAGCGATAGGCAGCACGAAGTGGTAACGCTCCTGGCGTGCTTTGGTCTCGATGATCGGCCCGGCAACCATGTCGAACTTCTTCGCCTCAAGTCCTGGCAACACGCTAGGCCATGGCAGGTCGATGAACTTGATCTTGACACCCAGCTCCTTGCCCAGCTGTTCGAACAACTCGGCGTTCAAGCCTTTCTGCTTGCCGTTTTCAGTGAAGTCGAACGGTGCAAATTGCAACTCTGTGCCCACCACCAACTCACCGGCTTTTTTCACATCGGCCAACTGATCGGCATGGGCCGCCAACGGCAAGGCAGCCAAGGCTATGGCGATGCTCAGGCTTTTGACTGTTTTACTGAACAGGGAATCGAGTTGCATTTGTAACTCCTTCGTCTCGGTAAGGACTGTCGTGGTCGTGGTGTGACTGAGGGCTGTCTGATCTCCCGAACATGGCTGCAGTTAGCGTGCCATACCGGTATAGACAGGTAAGTAATTGGCTCAGCCGAGAATTTTCCCCGGGTTGAGAATGCCCCTGGGGTCGAAGCAGTCCTTGAGCTGGCGCATGGTCTGCAAGGCTTCGTCACTCACCGAGTGATGCAGGAACTCGCGTTTGAGCAGACCGATACCGTGCTCGGCAGATACCGCACCGTGCATTTCACCGACCGCGCCGTAGACCAACTCTTCAATCTCAAGAACGGGCGCTGGCTGCGGCAGAGAATTGCAATCCACGGTCAGGTGTAGATTGCTGTCACCGATGTGGCCGAAATACACGCTGTGATTGCCCGGCCAGCGCGCGTTCAGACGCTGGCGACACATCTCGGCAAAATCACCGATCTGGCCGATGGGCAGGCTGATGTCGAAATTCAGCGGCGCCAGGCGAATCGGAAACTCGCCGGTGGCTTCGCGGATCTTCCACAGGCCACGGGCTTGAGCCTGGGAGCTGGCGAGGATGGCATCCACGACTTCCCCCGCTTCCAGGGCGGCTTCCAGGGTTTGCTCCAGCACTTCCCGAGCGGCCGAAGACTCCAGCAGCACATACAGCGGATAGTCATCGGCCATCGGCGACACCGGGGTTTCCAGCCAGGAAACGCCCATACGGAAGAAGTCTTGCCACATCAACTCGTAGGCTTGCGGCGTCCCGGCACTGCGTTGCACACGGCGCAGCAGGCTCACGGCGCTGGGGTAGTCCGGCAGGGCGCAGAGCAGGGTCGTGGTTTGCGCCGGCTGCGGCGCCAGTTTCAGCACGGCGCGGGTGATCACCCCAAGCGTGCCCTCGCTGCCGATGAAGCACTGTTTCAGGTCATAACCGCAGTTGTTCTTGATCATCTTGTTCATCAGGTTCAGCACCCGGCCATCGGCCAGCACCACCTCAAGGCCCAGCACCAGTTCACGGGTCATACCGTAGCGAATTACCGCGTTGCCCCCCGCATTGGTGGCGATGTTGCCGCCGATCTGGCAGGAGCCACGGGCACCGAGATCCAGCGGGAACAGGAAACCTGCGTCATGCACTGCTTGCTGGATGTCCTGCAGGCTCGTCCCGGCCCAGACACTGACCGTTGCCGCCGCGCTGTCGATCTCTTCGATGCCCCGCAGGCGCTCCAGAGACAGAGCAATATCCCCGGAGCGTGGCACTGCGCCGCCCGCCAGACCGGTCATGCCGCCCTGGGGTACAACAGGCTGTTGCGCGGCATTACAGATGCGCAATGCGGCGGACACCTGTTCGGTGCTGCGCGGTAACAGCAGGGCGGCCGGGCAGGTGGGGGCATGGCGCGTCCAGTCGCTGTAATGGCGTTGGCTGATGGCCTCGCCGGTCAGTACCTGAGCATCGCCCAGGGCTTCGCGCAGTTGCGCCAGCGTGTGCTTCAGATCAGTCATGGCTTCAGCTCACCGTGCAGGTTGGAGAAAAGTCCGCACGCAACGCGGATATGTCCGGGCGGCCCAATAGATACAGAGACAAGCGCAGTTCCTCGGCCAACAGATCCAGAGCATGCCCGGCACCTGCCTGACCACCGATGGCAACGCCGTACAAGGTGGAACGACCCAGCAAGACCGCATCGGCACCCAGCGCACAGGCTTTGATAATGTCCGTGCCGCGGCGGATTCCACTGTCCAGTAACAGGGTCAATTTGCCCTTGGCCACAGCGGCGATGGCGGGCAGGCAATCGATGCTGGCCGGAGCGCCGTCCAGTTGTCGTCCCCCGTGATTGGTGATGACGATGCCATCAAGGCCCAGCGCCACGGCCTTTTCCGCGTCGGCCGGGTGCATCACTCCTTTGAGCACCAAGCGCTGTGGCCAGCGATCACGCAAGCGGGCGAGCGCCTCCCAGTCCAGCTCGGTGTCCATTTGTGCGCCCATGAAATGCGCGCCGCCGCTGGCATTGCGCTGCTCCGGCGGCAGATAACGTTCGATATTGGCCAGGCTCGGCATGCCCTTGGGCCACAGCGCCTGATAGAGCCAGCGCGGATGGCACAGCACATCGATTTTATTGCGCAGGCTGAGTGAGCGCGGGCGGGAGAAGTTGCGTTTGTCCCATTCCCGGTTACCGAGCAACGCTGCATCGCTGGTCAGCAGCAAGGTCTGGCAACCCACGGCGCTGGCGCGTTCCAGCATGTCTTCCTGAATGGCCGGATCGCGCAGGCAATACAGCTGCAGCCACAGGTTGACCTCGGGAACCGCAGCCACCACCTGTTCCATGGAACTGGTGGATACCGTGCTCAAAGTGAACGGCAGGCCACGTTCAGTGGCGGCGCGGGCCAGATGAATATCAGCGTCTTTGTACAGCATGCCGTTGTAGCCAGTGGGGCCGATAGCCATGGGCAGCGGCAGCTCGCGGCCGAAAAGGCTGCGCTGAGTTTTGATCTGACCGTGGGGCACCAAGGTGCTGGGCAGCAGAGCAATGTCGGAAAATGCCTGGCGATTGCGCTTGAGGGTCAGCTCTTCTTCAGCGCCGCCTTCCAGGTACTCCCAGGCGAAATGGGGAAGCCGGCGTCGGGCCATGTCGGCTAGTTCAGCAATGCTGTGGGCCCGGCGAAAATCCGGGCCGTTGTTATACCTGCGCATGCGGTTCCTTAGTGAGGAAAAGAAAAGCAGCGCTGTCGGCGCATGAATCTGCGCCGACGCGAGGGGCGATCAGCCGTACAAGCGCTCAAAAGGCAGCCAACGGGCAAACGCGCCGCCTTCGACCCAGGCCCGTGCAGCGGCGATATCCGGTGCGAAATAGCGATCTTCGTCGTAGTGGGGGACTTCGCTGCGGATCATCGCCAGCACTTCGCTGAGTTTTTCCGAGGTGTGCAGTGGAGCGTGCAAATCTACTCCTTGTGCGGCACCGAGCAGTTCGATCGCCACTACGGCGCTGCTGTTACCCGCCATATCCAGCAAACGGCGTGCCGCAAACGTCGCCATGGATACATGGTCTTCCTGATTGGCGGAGGTCGGCAGGCTGTCCACCGAGGCAGGATGGGCCAGGGTCTTGTTTTCGGAAGCCAGTGCAGCGGCAGTGACCTGGGCAATCATGAAGCCGGAATTGAGCCCGCCTTCCTTGACCAGAAACGCTGGCAGGCCTGACAGGGCAGGGTCGACCAGTTGCGCAATACGGCGCTCCGAGAGTGCGCCGATTTCCGAAATCGCCAAGGCAAGCACATCAGAAGCCATGGCTACGGGCTCGGCATGAAAATTACCGCCGGACAACACATCGCCATCGGCGCTGAACACCAGCGGATTGTCTGAAACAGCGTTGGCTTCGCGCATGAACACACCGGCGGCAAAGCGCATATGATCCAGGCAGGCACCCATCACCTGGGGCTGACAGCGCAGGGAATAGGGGTCCTGCACGCGGCCGCAATTGATGTGTGAAGTGCGGATTTCGCTGGTGGCCAACAGCTCGCGATAAAACAGGGCCACGTCAATCTGACCCGGCTGGCCGCGGACTGCCTGAATACGTGGATCGAAGGGAACGTCGGAGCCTTTCAGTGCTTCAACGCTCAGACTGCCAGCGACGACTGCGGCGGTGAACAGCTTTTCGGTGGCGAACAGGCCGCGCAGGGCCAGCGCGGTAGATACCTGAGTGCCATTGATCAGCGCCAGGCCTTCTTTCGGGCCAAGCACCATGGGCTCAAGGCCAGCAAGGGCGAGGCCTTCCACCGCGTCCATTTCCCGGCCTTCATGGCGCACCCGGCCCACGCCGATCAGCACGGCCGACATATGCGCCAAGGGGGCCAGATCGCCCGAGGCGCCGACTGAGCCCTGGGACGGAATGCACGGATAGACCTTGGCGGCGTACAACGCACTGATCGCTTGAATCACTTCCCAGCGAATCCCGGAGAAACCCCGGGCCAGCGAGCCCACTTTCAGGGCCATGATCAACGCGACGCTGGCGTCATCCAGCAAAGGCCCGGTGCCGGTGCAATGAGACAGCAACAGGTTACGCTGCAGTTTGGCCAGCGACTCGGTAGGGATCGAAGTGCGCGCCAGCAGGCCAAAACCGGTGTTGATCCCGTATACAGTGCGTTGGTTGGCGATGATTTCGTTGACGGTACGTGTGCTGGCATCCACCACTTCCCGGGCGCCAGGATCAAGCTCGAATGGGCTTTGCTGCTGATAAATGGCGCGCAATTGGTCGAGGTCGAACTGGCCTGGAATGAGTACAAGTGGTGAAGGCATAGCGCAATTCCTGCTTTGATTAATTGGGTAAGTCTGGCGACGAATTTTGAGCTGCCGCCGTTTCAAACGCGAAGGTCATATCATCCTGTATATACAGGTAGAGCAAAAGCCGGGCCAAGCAAATAAATTTCATGATTAGCGAGGGTTGCCGGGATGACGCGATCACCCGCTGGCACACCCCTGTCACCTAAAGTTGCACCATTAGCGGTCTCGCCGCCCAATGCTGGGGCATCTGGAAACGTTGTGTCCCAAATTTTTCTGCTGTATTAGAGCCACCGTCCAGATGCCGCCTGCTCGCGCAGCAAATGGTGGACTTGTGGGAGCGAGCTTGCTCGCGAAGGCGGTGTTCAAGTTCAAAGAGATGCTTGAGCATTACAGCCTTTTCGCGAGCAAGCTCGCTCCCACAAAAACCGGCGAGCGATGCATCTTTGCGCCCTAGCGCGGCACATTAAATGCTTGATCCTTGAAAATCAGATCCTGTATATACCGCTGCCATGAAGGAGTCAGCATGACCGATACCCGCTTGCCCTTGATCGACATGACTGGCGTCCATCAAGGCGACGCCGCCAGCATCCAGCGGGTCGGTGCGGCCATCCGCGAGGCGTGCAGCGAGAGCGGCTTTTTCTATATCACTAACCACGGCGTGCCGCAGGCAGTGATCGACCGGGCCATGGCCGCCGCAAAAACATTTTTCGCCTATCCCGTGGAAACCAAGCGCCAGGTAGCCGTCAACAAACGGCACCGAGGTTGGCATGCCCTGGGCGGAGCGCTGATGTACGAAGCGACTCGACCTGACCACAAAGAGTTTTTCAGCATAGGCCTGGAATTGCCTGAAGACGATGCAAATGTGCTGGCCGGCGAGGCACTGCGAGGGCCGAACCAGTGGCCAGCGTTCATGCCTGAATTGCAAAAAGCGCTGGACGACTATTACGCCGCGATTGCAGTGGCTGGGGCTGACTTGTTGAAGGCGGTGGCGGCAGGCCTGGGTATCGACGAAGATTTTTTCACCGCTAAATACGACAAGCGACTGCAGCGCACGCAGATGGTGTATTACCCACCACACCCACCCATGGCCGAGGCCGATCAGTTTGGGGTGGCGCCGCATACCGATTACGGCTGTATCACCCTGTTGTATCAGGATGACAGCGGCGGCTTGCAGGTTCGCGAGTTGGGCACGAACGACTGGATCGATGCGACGCCGATTCACGGCAGTCTGGTGGTCAATGTGGGTGATCTGCTGGCCCGTTGGTCCAACGACCGCTTTCGTTCGACCTTGCACCGGGTGATCAATAAATCCGGCCACGAGCGCTATTCCATCGCAACCTTTTACGACCCGACCTACAGCGCAATGGTTGACCCCTGTGATCTGGGGGTCGAACCCGATGCCAGCCTGTACCCGCCCGTGGCGGCGGGGGATTACATCCTCAAACGGATTGATGATTCGATGGCTTATCGGAAGAAGGCGCAGTAGAAAAACAATGCGGCGCCTTTTTTTGCACAGGCCGCGCTCCCTTAGGGGCGGGGTAATTGTGAAATTCTAGGTTCGCTGCAACCCCGCATGACTCGAGCCTCAATAGACTCCTGTGGGAGCGAGCTTGCTCGCGAAGGCAATTTCCCTGCCACCAGAAATATATTGGATGTCCCGGCCTCTTCGCGAGCAAGCTCGCTCCCACAGGTAATCACGGACCCAGGAACGGTGCTTGGTCTGGGCTGCATTCCGACGATGGAGTGCAGCCTGTTACTTCTTCCCAACCAACGCCTGCGTCACCCGCCCGATATTGCCCTGCAACTCTGCCACCGGGTCTTCGCCATCCTCGGTCACGACCAACAGTTTGCTGCCCGCTGCCGTAATCGCCGCCTTTACCGGCTCTGGCGGGTGGCGGTGGTCGAGTACCAACGCGACATCGTTGGTCTTCAAAGTCTCGGTCAGTTTCTGTATGGCTTCAGGTGTCCACTGCTCGTCGGTCAGCAACTGCGTGTCAATCAGCTCCAGATTCAGCCCGCCGATCAAATAGCTCAAGCGGTCGGAGAGGCTGACCACACTGAGGTTATCGGCACTGGCCAGACTGGCTTCGTTATCAGCCGTCAGCTTGAGCAGTTGCTGCTTGAGGCTCGCCAGATTGCTTTCGATGCGCGGTTTTGCCGCTGGCGCCAGGCGCACCAGATCGGCGGCCATGACGTCGGCCATACGCCCCATATTGTTGCTGGACAACCATGGCTGGCTGTTCAAACCATCGATCCCCTGGCCCGGCTGCACGGCAATGCCTGGCAAGCTGCCATCCACCGGACGTGCGGCGTCGATTTCGACAATGCGGATGTTGCTGCGACGCGCGTTGGGGTAGAGCGGATCATCTGCCCAGACCGAACGCACGCCGATCACGGCGTCTGCATCCACCGCCAGTTTGCGCAGGGCATCGGCGCCACGCCCGGTGAAATAGGCAGTCTGCCGTGAGCCGGGCAAGTTGGCTGCAGCGGCACGTTCGAGAACCACGCCGCTGTCCTTGAGCAGAAGCTGACCGAGACCGAAGGTGATGGGCAGGCTGGCAAGTACCCGCACCGGTGGCTTGCTCTCAGCCGTCGGGGTCGACGCGTGGGTAGCGGAGGCGAACAGGCCGGTAAAAGCCAGGGCGAAAGTCAATGAACGCAGCATTTATCCAATATTCCCTTTGAGGCTTGGCACCGTGCCACGGGCAATCGCCGCCAGGGCGAAGGCCATGCCGGCCACCAGAATGATCGCGGCACCGGACGGTACAGGCAGGTCGAAGACGATAGGCAGCAGGATGCCGCACAGGGTGCTGACAGTGGCAATGGCCACGGAAATCCAGAAGAAGCCTTTGAGTGATTGGCTCAGCAAGCGCGCAGCGGCGGCCGGGATAACCAACAAGGCCCCCACCAGAATCGCGCCGATGACTTTGACCGAGGCCACGGTGATAAGGGTGACCAGAATCACAAACAAGTAATCCAGGGTCTTGACCGCCACACCGCGCACCGCCGCCAGTTGCGGATTGAAACTGGCGAGCATGATGCGGTTGTACAGCGGCAAACTCAGGCCCATGACCAGCGTACCGACCACCGCCAGCACCAGCAGGTCGCTGCCGTTGACAGTGAGCACCGAGCCAAACAGCACGTTCTCCAGAATATGGATGTTGATCTTGCCTGCCAGCGTCAGCAGCAGGCTTGCGCCAAGGGCCAGAGACACCGAGAGAAAGACGCCTATCAGCGTGTCCGGTGCCAGACCGGTGCGGTTGCGCAGGTAATTCAGAACAATGCCGAACAGCAGGCAATAGCCGAACAGCGCGCCATAAGGGCTGGTATAGGGTTCACCCAGGAGGATGCCGATGGCCACACCGGTCAATGCCGCGTGACCGACTGCTTCGGAGAAGAAGGCGAAACGCTTGACCACCACCAGAGTGCCAAGGCCGCCCAGTACCGGACCGATCAACAGCCCCGCGAGTAAGGCATTGACCACAAAACCGTAGGCCAGTGCCTCGGGCAGATAGCCAGATGACGCCAGGCCTTGTATGAAAAGTCGGAATTGTTCGTAGTCCATCACGCTACGCTCCCGAAACTGGCATCGGCGACACGCGGATGAGCTGAGAACAGGGTCAACAGTCGGTCAGGGGTCAGGGCCGTGGCGGCGGATTCGTCGAACAGCACTCTGCGGTTAAGGCCGGTGACCTGGTCGGCAAGGCGCTTGACGGCTTCCAGGTCGTGTTCGATCCACAACACCGTGATACCTGCCTGACGCCAGTCAGTCAGCAAGCGTTCGAACACCTGAATGCCGGCCTCATCAAGAGCAGACATGGGCTCGTCGAGCACCAGCAATTGCGGCGCAGGGATCAGCCCTTGGGCCAACAACACCCGCTGGCGTTCGCCGCCAGACAAGGCACCCATGCGCCGTTTGCGTTTGTCCTGCATGCCGACCCGCTCCAGCGCATCGCCAATCGCTGCGGCGTAATGCCGTGACAAGCCTAGGAACGCCGGGCGCCGCTGGCACATGGCAGCCATGAAGTCATCCACGGTCATGGGCAAGCCACGATCAAATTCCAGTGCTTGCGGCACATAGCCAATCACGCCGGGCGCGTCAGGCCATTGCAGGCTGAGCTGACCCTGATGGGGCATCTGCCCGAGCATGGTCTTGATCAGCGAACTCTTGCCACCGCCGTTCGGGCCAACCAGCGCATGGATACTGCCCGCCCGGACTTTGAAGTTGACGTGATCGAGAATCGCCGTGCGGCCCAGGGTCAGGCTGACGTCGGCGAACTCCACGCCGGGGCCATTGCCGGCAACAGCGATTTTTTCCAAGAGGGTCATGCACCGGCCTCCTGAATGGCGCGAACGACGGTATCCAGGTTGCCGGCCATTTCCTTTTCGTACTTGTCGGCGGTGTATTCGCCGTAGGAAATGTGCGACAGGGGATAGAGCTTGACCCCGGATTCGCGCTGGATGGTTTCGACGTAGGTGGACGGGAAGTCCATCTCCGAGAAAATCACTTTCACGTCCAGCTCGCGCAGTTGATCGATGGTCTTCTTCAACTGGCTCGGGCTTGGCTCGATACCGTGGGCGGGCTCGACCACCGCTGTGACTTCCAGGCCGAACTCACGCAGCAGATAATCGTAGGCAGCGTGCACCGTGGCCACGCGCAGGTCGGCATTCGGTGCTTTGGTCAGCTTGGCCAGCGCGTCCGCACGCATCTGACGCAGGCGTTTCCCGTAGGCCCGGGCGTTGGCGGTGTAGGTCTTGGCGTTATCCGGGTCGAGCTTGCCCAGTTCCCGGGCGATGTTGTTGACCTGAGCAATCGAAGCGCTGGTGGACAGGAAGGTATGCGGGTTTACCACTTTGCCTGCGCCACGAGCCGCAATACCGGTGGCCGCCAGCAGCGGCACGTCCTGATTGGCTTCGATGACCGGGATTTGCGGTGTCTCGCTGGCCTCGATCATGCGGTCGGCAAAATCATCGTGGCCGACACCATTGAGCACGATCACGTCCAGCGAACCGATGCGCTTGATGTCATCGGCGCGGGGCTCGTAGGCATGCGGGTTGAAACCGGCCGGGATCAAAGGCACCACTTCGGCCTTGTCGCCGACGATATTGCTCACGTAGCTGTAATACGGGTGCAAGGTGATGCCGATGCGCAGGCGTTTGGCGTCAGCATTGGCCAAAGGGGTGAGCAGGGTGGCCAGCAGGCCGACCAGCACAATACGCAGCAACGGTCGGCGTTTCAGAAAAATAGGCATGAGCAGGCAGTCTTCTTTCAAATAAGTGCGTGGGGTCAATGCTTGTGCTGGCGGGTAACGCCAGCGTCGAACTGGGCGACAACCTGTTGCCAGCCCGCCTTGATGAGGGCTGCGTCGCTGATGTCGTTGCTGGCCGCCAACGAGGGGCTGCGGTTGATCCAGATGTCTGCCTGGGTGTCATCAGCCTCACCGATGCGCAGAAGAAACGAGCCTGCCACCGTCGGGTTCTGGCTCAGGCCAAGGTAGGACGTATCGACCATCTGCCAGGCATGAGCGCCACGACTCACCGAGCTGGCATCTTCGGCGAACGGCGCGAAGCCCTCATCGCCCAGCTGCTGCGGGGTCACCGGGGTTTGCTGTTCCGGGGCGAGCAAGTGGATTTCATCCAGGGTCACCCGCAGATCCGCATAGATACCTTGCTCGGAGGCAGTCAGGTCACGACGGGCGTCCAGTTGGTGGGCGGCAACGCTTTGCACGTCCTGGCTTTCACCGTGCAGACCGACAACGGCCGCGGCGACCAGCAGAATCACCGCGCAGAGCAGCAACACGTAGAGAGTTTCATGCCCGGCACCCGCGGGGCGGACGATCTGAACAGTGGGCGTGCTCATGGGGCCTGGATATCCGCTTGGTCGATTTCCACCACGTGGCCGGGACCTGCGTCAAACAGCACATAGAACTCAGAGGCGGGTTTCTTGAAGGTTACTGTCGAGTCTTCGCCCAGTTTGCCGGGTACCAGGATGGTCTCGTCGTAGCCGATCACGTCCAGGGTGACTCCCGGTGCGCCGCTGCCATCGGAAAAACCACCGGTGCAGCGGATCTGTTCATTCTCGATCTGTTTGCATTCGCACATCGGGTTGTGCGCCAGGGCAGCGCTGCTCAGGCCTGCGCCGAGCAGGAACAGCACGGATGTGCCCAGCCGGCGAAGATAAAGTCTGCTGGTCATGGTTTGACTCCTTGGGTTTTCAGCCAGGCGACCGTGGCGGGGGAGGCCTGTGACAAAGGGATGGAAGCCTGATGCATGGAGCCGTCCCAACCTTCCATGGTGATCCACAGGTCGGCATCAGGATCGGTTCGTTCAGGGATCTGCATGAACGCGCCCATGCGATAGGGCGAGCCGAAAAAGATCACCCCGGCGGCACGCAGGCTGCGGGGTTTGCCGATGCGCAGGTAAGTCGCCTTGACCCGGTCCGCGCACTCGGTGCACAGCGCGGCGTTGAAGGTCTTCATATAGCCCGAAGCTCCGTCGAGCATCGGCGCGCTGTTGCGTAATTCGGCCAGACGAATGCTCCATGGCCCGACCTGAACTTCGCCGATCTCACGCTGACCGAGACCAGCATCACCGCGAAACAGCGCCATATCAGAGAAGTACTTGGGCATGAACCCCAGCGGTATCAGCAACAACAGAATGTTGAGGTGGAAGCGCCACTTGTACCAAAAGCGACTGAGCTTTGAAGGCGGTGTGACAGTAGCGGCCTTGTTCACAGGGTGGTCTCCGCTGTTTCGGTGGGCAGATGTGCAGTCTGGCGCTCGTTGTGTCTGGCGTCGGCTTTATGGTTGCGCTTGAGGGCGTTGAGGGTTGCCTGAGTGGTGCGTTTGGTCCAGATCAACAAGCCGCTGAGGACCATCATGCTCAGGATCAGCGCGAAGAACGTCCAGAGCAGCTTGATCCAGATGCCACCGAAGTCGCCGGTGTGCAGCGGTCGCATTGATTCGGTGACGAACTCCAGGGCCGAGCGGTCCGACAGCAGGTGGGAGGTGGCAAGTTCACCGCTGTACGGGTTGATTTCTGCGCTTTGGAACATCAGCGGGTACCAGCTGCGGCCCATGACGCTGATGTTGCTGTAGGCATTGAGCGGCGCAGTGATCATGCTCGGCTCCAGGCCGGGGATTTTCTCCCGGACGATATCGGCGGCCCGGTCCAGGCTGATCATCGGCGCCGGCCTGCCGTCAGCGGTCAACGGCACGCTGGCATGTGGAATCACTGAGGCGATGGGCGACTGGCTGGAAATCGTGATCTGGTTGTCGAAGAGAATCGCCTGGATCAGGAACCACATGCCGGTGATGGAAATCACCGCGATGAACCATATCGACCAGATACCGCTGAGCCGGTGAAAATCCCCCCAGAAAATCCGCGCGCCCTGGTTCAAGCGCAGCGTCGGTTTGAAAAAGCCTTTCCAGAATTTCTTGTAGACCACCAGCCCTGTCACTAATGAAGCCAGCAGCGGAATACTCAGCATCGAGACCATGTACCAGCCCCAGGAGAAACCGTTGGTGAACGGCACCAGCCACCAGCCGTGCAGGGCTCGGGTGAATGCGGGGAAGTCGAAGGATGGCGCAATGCCCTGCATTACGCCGGTGTAGGGGTTGGCGTAGGCCGTCACCGCGCGACCACCGGGGTAAGTGACCCGTACATTCAGGGCGAAGTAATCGCCGTCCGGCTCGGAAATCCGGTTGACGATCAGGTGCGGGTCCTTGCTCAGGATCGTCTGCTTGACCTGCTCAAAGCTCATGCGCGGCGCATCCGTGCTGGGCGGGTTGGCGCGCATCTCCGGGTTGACCAGCCACATGATTTCCTTGCTGACCACGGCCAGGGTGCCGGTAAAACAGACGATCAGCACAAAGAACCAGATAGGCAACGCCAGCCAGCTGTGGACCAGAAACCAGATTTTTGAACGGGATTTCTTCGACATGGGGGAACGGTCTCGATTCACGGTTTGGAGCAACCCAATGAACGCTTGGGCTTGTGTCCACGCAAAAGTAGGCGTGACTGTGGGCAACGCAACTGCTGCATCCTAACTAAGACGAATGAGAATGAAATACTTACAGCTTTAATTCTCATTACAGATGTAAGAATTTGTTTCGGCGAGTAATCGAAGGCGGTAAATGATCTGAGTCGGAATGCTTTCCTTGTAGGAGCGCAGAAGCACCGCGAGGCCGCGATGGCGGTGCATCAGGTGAAACGCTATCGCTGCCTCGCGGTACTCGTGAGCTCCTACAGCGGTTGCGGTTTGTCATTTGTCTGGGTTGGATCCAGATTGGAGAAGACGAAAAAAAGGGGAAGCCAGACCATCGGCCTGACTTCCCCGTGATCAGCGCATTGAGCTTAGATCACCTGTTCAATCGCCTTGCACACGGTCTCGATGTTGTTCTGGTTCAGCGCCGCCACACAGATGCGGCCGGTGTCCAGGGCATAGATGCCGAACTCGTTGCGCAGACGATGCACCTGCTCGGTGGTCAGGCCGGAGTAGGAGAACATGCCGCTTTGGCGGCCGACGAAGCTGAAGTCCTGGCCTGCAGCGTTATTGGCCAGACGCTCGACCATCTGCTGGCGCATGCCTTTGATGCGCACGCGCATTTCAGCCAGTTCTTCTTCCCACTTGGCGCGCAGCTCCGGACTGTTGAGCACGGCGGCGACGATGGTTGCGCCATGGGTCGGCGGGTTGGAGTAGTTGGTGCGGATCACGCGCTTGACCTGGGACAGGACGCGAGCGGTCTCTTCTTTGGAGTCGGTGACGATCGACAGAGCACCGACACGCTCGCCGTACAGCGAAAACGATTTGGAGAACGAGCTGGAGGCAAAGAAGGTCAGGCCGGATTCGGCAAACAAGCGGACGGCAACGGCGTCTTCGTCGATGCCGGCACCGAAGCCCTGATAGGCCATGTCCAGGAAGGGGACGTGGCCTTTGGCCTTGACCACTTCAAGAACTTTTTTCCAGTCTTCCAGGGTCAGGTCGACGCCAGTCGGGTTGTGGCAGCAGGCGTGCAACACCACGATCGATCCGGCAGGTAGATTCTGCAGGTCGTCGAGCATGCCTGAACGGTTTACGTCGTGGCTGGTCGCATCATAGTAGCGATAGTTCTGCACCGGGAAGCCGGCGGTTTCGAACAGGGCGCGGTGGTTTTCCCAGCTAGGGTCGCTGATGGCCACGACGGCGTCAGGACGCAGTTGCTTGAGGAAGTCTGCACCAATTTTCAAGGCGCCGGTGCCGCCGACGGCCTGGGTAGTCAGTACGCGACCGGACGCAATCAATGGCGAGTCGGTACCAAACAGCAGCTTTTGCACTGCCAGATCGTAAGCCACGATCCCGTCGATCGGCAGGTAACCACGGGGAGCATGTTGAGCCACGCGGATATTCTCGGCTTCGGCAACCGCGCGCAGGAGGGGAATGCGTCCTTCTTCGTTGCAGTAGACGCCCACGCCAAGATTGACCTTGGTGGTGCGTGTATCGGCGTTGAATGCTTCGTTGAGGCCCAGGATAGGATCGCGTGGTGCCATTTCGACAGCGGAGAACAGGCTCATTTTTGTGGCGGCTCTGTGTGAGAGGTGAGGGGAAACCCGCTCTGATCCGGATGCGGCAGAGCGGTGCACAAACGGGGAGTCAGTATAGAGACCATCTGCGTTGGGGGCGACAGGGTGGGAGGCGTTTTTTTGCGGTTTCCCGGCTTATTTTTCAGCCATTAGTCATATTGCAACGCGCAGCTGCCGGTGGCCCTGACTCAGTGGTTGAAAGCAGCGGGTTGAAAGCAGCCGATGGCGACTCCATTTGTAGTCCCATCACTTCATATTCTGTACGACCGTTCCTTTCATGGTGCGGGCGCTAGCAGTTACAGCGTTTTTCGCGCATGTTTTCACGCACTGTCGGGTGAAAACGCCAAAAGAGGTCCGTTATGTCCGAGTTTCAGCTCGTAACCCGTTTTGAGCCTGCAGGCGATCAGCCCGAGGCCATTCGCCTGATGGTTGAAGGGATCGAGGCCGGGCTGGCGCACCAGACCCTGCTCGGCGTGACCGGCTCGGGTAAAACCTTCAGCATCGCCAACGTGATCGCGCAGGTGCAGCGCCCGACGCTGGTACTGGCGCCGAACAAGACTCTGGCGGCGCAGCTGTATGGCGAGTTCAAGGCGTTCTTCCCGAACAATGCGGTGGAATACTTCGTCTCTTATTACGACTACTACCAGCCCGAAGCCTACGTGCCGTCGTCGGACACCTTCATCGAGAAAGACGCCTCGATCAACGACCACATCGAGCAGATGCGACTTTCTGCCACCAAGGCTTTGCTGGAACGCAAAGACGCGATTATCGTTACCACGGTGTCCTGCATTTATGGTCTGGGTAGCCCGGAAACCTATCTGCGCATGGTCTTGCACGTGGATCGCGGGGACAAACTCGATCAGCGCGCTTTGCTGCGCCGTCTGGCTGACTTGCAGTACACCCGCAACGACATGGATTTTGCCCGGGCAACTTTCCGGGTGCGTGGGGATGTGATCGACATCTACCCGGCCGAATCGGACCTGGAAGCGATTCGCATTGAACTGTTCGACGATGAAGTGGAAAGCCTGTCGGCCTTCGACCCGTTGACCGGCGAGGTGATTCGCAAGCTGCCGCGCTTTACCTTTTACCCCAAGAGCCACTACGTGACCCCCCGGGAAACCCTGGTGGAAGCGATGGAAGGCATCAAGGTCGAGTTGCAGGAACGCCTGGAATACCTGCGCAACAACAATAAGCTGGTGGAAGCTCAGCGGCTGGAGCAGCGCACCCGTTTCGACCTGGAAATGATTCTGGAGCTGGGCTACTGCAACGGCATCGAAAACTACTCACGCTACCTGTCGGGTCGTCCGTCAGGCGCGCCGCCGCCGACGCTGTATGACTACCTGCCAGCCGACGCCTTGCTGGTGATCGACGAATCCCACGTCAGCGTGCCCCAGGTGGGCGCGATGTATAAAGGTGACCGGTCACGCAAAGAAACACTGGTGGAATACGGTTTCCGTCTGCCCTCGGCGCTGGATAACCGTCCAATGCGTTTCGACGAGTGGGAAGCGGTCAGCCCGCAGACCATTTTCGTGTCGGCAACCCCCGGTAACTACGAAGCCGAGCATGCAGGCCGGATCATTGAGCAGGTGGTGCGTCCTACCGGACTGGTAGACCCGCAGATCGAGATCCGCCCGGCCCTGACTCAGGTGGATGACCTGCTTTCGGAAATCACCAAACGTGTTGCTCTGGAAGAGCGAGTGCTGGTGACTACCCTGACCAAGCGCATGTCCGAAGATTTGACCGACTATCTGGCGGATCACGGGGTGCGGGTCCGTTATCTGCACTCGGACATTGATACGGTGGAGCGGGTCGAGATCATCCGGGATTTGCGTCTGGGCACTTTTGATGTGCTGGTGGGGATCAACCTGCTGCGCGAAGGTTTGGATATGCCGGAAGTCTCGCTGGTGGCGATTCTTGATGCTGACAAGGAGGGTTTCCTGCGTTCCGAGCGTTCGCTGATTCAGACCATTGGCCGCGCGGCGCGGAACCTCAACGGCCGGGCGATTCTGTATGCCGACCGGATTACCGGTTCCATGGAGCGTGCGATCGGCGAGACCGAGCGGCGCCGGGACAAACAGATCGCTCACAACCTTGAGCATGGCATCACTCCTCAAGGCGTGTTCAAGGATGTTGCCGACATCATGGAAGGCGCTACGGTGCCAGGTTCGCGCAGCAAGAAGCGTAAAGGCATGGCCAAGGCTGCGGAAGAAAACGCCAAGTACGAAAACGAACTGCGCTCGCCCAGCGAAATCACCAAACGCATCCGCCAGCTCGAGGAGAAGATGTATCAGTTGGCCCGGGACCTGGAATTCGAGGCCGCAGCGCAGATGCGCGACGAGATTGGCAAGTTGCGGGAGCGGTTGTTGGCGGTTTGATGACGCTCTGTTGGAGCGAGGCTTGCCCGCGATAGGAATGGGTATCTATTTGTATTTGTGTACATATCCATTCTTTCGGTTGTGGCGACGTATGGTTGCGCTTTTACAGCGCGTCACTTTTGAAAAGAGCCCAAAAGTAACGCGCTGTAAAAGCGCAACCCCAAGTTGCCGTTACCGCAGCAATGGATATGTCCACAAAACCCGTCCCAAGAAAACCTGCAGATACCCACACCGATAGCGATCAACCACCGCTCCCACATCAACCCCCGCGCCTGTTAACATTCGCGGCTTGTTAGACCTATTCCGGGATTTTTCATGACCACCGTTCGCACCCGCATCGCGCCATCGCCTACTGGCGACCCTCACGTTGGCACGGCCTACATCGCACTCTTCAACTACTGCTTCGCCAAGCAGCACGGCGGTGAGTTCATCCTGCGCATCGAAGACACCGATCAGTTGCGCTCGACCCGCGAGTCGGAACAACAGATTTTCGACGCGCTGCGCTGGCTGGGCATCGAATGGAGCGAAGGCCCGGACGTTGGCGGCCCGCACGGTCCTTACCGGCAGAGCGAGCGGGGCGAGATCTATCAGCAATACGCTCAGCAACTGGTTGAGCTGGGACATGCATTCCCCTGTTTCTGCACCGCTGAAGAGCTGGATCAGATGCGCGCCGAGCAAATGGCCAAGGGCGAGACCCCGCGCTATGACGGTCGTGCCTTGCTGCTTTCAAAAGAAGAAGTCGCCCGTCGTCTGGCGGCTGGCGAACCCCACGTCATCCGCATGAAAGTGCCAAGCGAAGGCGTGTGCGTGGTCCCGGACATGCTGCGCGGTGAAGTAGAAATCCCGTGGGACCGCATGGACATGCAAGTCCTGATGAAGACCGACGGCCTGCCGACGTACTTCCTGGCCAATGTGGTCGACGATCATCTGATGGGCATCACCCATGTACTGCGTGGCGAAGAGTGGCTGCCATCGGCCCCGAAACTGATCCTGCTATACGAGTACTTTGGCTGGGACAAGCCGCAGCTGTGCTACATGCCGCTGTTGCGTAACCCGGACAAGAGCAAGCTGTCCAAGCGCAAGAATCCCACCTCGGTGACGTTCTACGAGCGCATGGGCTTCATGCCTGAAGCGATGCTCAACTATCTGGGCCGTATGGGCTGGTCGATGCCGGACGAGCGCGAGAAATTCTCTCTGGCGGAGATGGTCGAGCATTTTGATCTGTCCCGGGTTTCCCTGGGCGGGCCGATTTTCGATATCGAGAAGCTGTCCTGGCTCAACGGTCAGTGGCTGCGCGAGTTGCCGGTAGAGGAGTTCGCCACCCGTTTACAGACGTGGGCGCTGAACCCGGACTACATGATGAAGATCGCCCCTCATGTGCAGGGCAGGGTAGAGACCTTCAGCCAGGTCGCGCCTCTGGCCGGCTTCTTCTTCGCCGGCGGCGTGACGCCGGATGTGAAGCTGTTCGAGAGCAAGAAGTTGTCCGCAGATCAGGTGCGCCAGGTCATGCAACTGATCCTCTGGAAGCTGGAAACCCTGCGCCAGTGGGAAAAAGACAGGATCATGGGCAGCATTCAGGCGGTGGTCGAACATCTGGAGCTCAAGCTGCGTGACGCCATGCCGTTGATGTTCGCGGCGATCACCGGTCAGGCCAATTCGGTGTCAGTGACCGATGCGATGGAAATCCTCGGGCCGGACCTGACGCGATTCCGTCTGCGCCAGGCGATTGATCTGCTCGGCGGCGTCTCGAAGAAAGAAAACAAAGAATGGGAAAAGCTGCTGGGCGCCATCGCCTGAGCAACTGACTGAGCCCCTGCCGTTCGACCCTGTTTTGCGGGGCCGAACGGTAAGTGGTTGTAATACCGACGAAAAACTTTAGAAATTGTTAAAAATAAATTTGACAGCTCTGCCACTCACGCTTAACATGCGCCCCGTCCACTGATGTGGGGCTTTAGCTCAGCTGGGAGAGCGCCTGCATGGCATGCAGGAGGTCAGCGGTTCGATCCCGCTAAGCTCCACCAAATTTAGAGTTTCAAGGTTAAGCTTCACTGCCTTGAAACAATGCGATGACCGGATCCAGCCACCGATCATCTGCATGAAGAAGGTTTTGTCCCCTTCGTCTAGTGGCCTAGGACACCGCCCTTTCACGGCGGTAACAGGGGTTCGAGTCCCCTAGGGGACGCCATTTTAAAATGCATCATTTGAAAGTGATGTGAGCCGCGAGGCGATAAATCTGGGGCTTTAGCTCAGCTGGGAGAGCGCCTGCATGGCATGCAGGAGGTCAGCGGTTCGATCCCGCTAAGCTCCACCAATTTTGCCAGGGTTCGTCATTGACGAATCTGCTCGAAGGTTTTGCGTCCCCTTCGTCTAGTGGCCTAGGACACCGCCCTTTCACGGCGGTAACAGGGGTTCGAGTCCCCTAGGGGACGCCACGATTTCTCGCTCTGCGAGACCAAGGGTCATTCGATTATTGAATGGCCCTTTTGTTTTTCTGGCGTTTATTAATTCGCCGCCTTCACATCTACCATCCCCCTTGAATGTTGATCCACTGTCTGCGACAGGCGGACAGCAGTGCGCTTGCCATTCCAGATGATGAGGATAATATTCTCTGCGTAATCCGGAGGTGGCCATGCAAGACAAAAAATCCAGAACACGCGAACGTATCCTCGGAGCAGCCAGCGCTGCCTTGATCAGTCGTGGGCCTGAACAGCCCAGTGTCAACGAGATCATGGGGGCTGCCGGCCTGACCGTGGGGGGCTTCTATGCTCACTTTGATAGCAAGGAAGCCCTGATGCTTGAAGCCTTCGAGCAGTTGCTCAGCCAGCGGCGCGCTTCTGTTGCGCAATTGGATGAGCAGTTGCCCGCCGAAGAACGTCGCGCTCTGGTCGCAGCCTTCTATCTGTCCCGCAAACATCGGGACGCCACCGCAGAGGCTTGCCCGTTGCCTTCGACCATTGGCGACATGGCACGCATGCAGGGGAGCTTCCAGGCGGCCTTGGAGTCGCATCTCGAACTCATGGTGGCACAGCTTTCAGGGAGCCCTGAAGAGGCGGACAAAGTGCTGGCCGATTTTGCTTTGATGGTCGGCGGACTGGCCCTGTCTCGGGCGCTGGGTGCCAGCGATCTCTCTGATCGGGTGCTGCGGGCAGCCAAATCGGCAGTCATCTGAAATTGGACACGATCCTGTAGGAGCTGCCGAAGGCTGCGATAGCGGTGATACAACCGATTCGCAGCCTTCGGCAGCTCCTACAGATTGCCGACAAGGTTAGCTACACTGCCTCGCCTACAAGATTGAGCCTAAAGGGAGCGAACATGGTCTGGGATCTGGCAACGCCTTTTGTAATCGACCTCAATGTAGCCGCAGACGACATTGACGGCCTGGGTCATGCCAACAACGCTGTCTACGTGACCTGGCTGGAGCGTTGCGCGTGGCGTCATTCCCAACAGTTAGGCCTGGACCTCAGCGAGTATCGGCGTCTGGACCGGGCTATGGCGGTGGTCCGGCATGAGATCGATTATCTTGCCAGTGCCTATCAGGATGACGAACTGCAGCTGGCGACCTGGATCGTCGATTGGGATCGGCGCTTGAAAATGACGCGACGCTTCCAGCTCAAACGCCCCAGTGACGGTCTCACCTTGTTGCGCGCGCAAACCACCTTTGTCTGCATCGAACTGTCCAGCGGCAAGCCCAAGCGCATGCCTGCGGAGTTTATAGAAGGTTATGGCGCTGCGATGCTTCATCCTCTGGTTTCCAATCCGGCCATCGCACCGTAAACTGCCGGACTTTTTTTCGAGTGTGATCCATGCAAATTGCTCTGGCACCCATGGAGGGTCTGGTTGACGACATCCTGCGCGACGCACTGACAAAAGTCGGTGGGATCGACTGGTGCGTCACTGAGTTCATCCGCGTGTCCGAGCGGTTGATGCCGGCACATTACTTCTACAAATACGCTTCGGAGTTTCACAAAGGCGCGAAGACCGACGCTGGTACGCCCCTGCGCTTGCAGCTATTGGGTTCTGATCCGGTATGCCTGGCGGAAAACGCCGCCTACGCCTGTGAGCTAGGCGCTCCAGTGCTGGACCTCAATTTCGGGTGCCCGGCCAAGACCGTCAATCGCTCCCGTGGCGGCGCAATTCTGCTCAAAGAGCCTGAGCTGCTGCACTCCATTCTCAGTCAAGTAAGAAGGGCAGTGCCGAAGCACATTCCGGTCACCGCGAAAATGCGCCTGGGTTATGAAAACACCGACGGGGCGCTGGATTGTGCCCGGGCATTGGCCGATGGCGGCGCCGAGCAAATCGTCGTGCACGCAAGGACAAAAGTCGACGGCTACAAGCCGCCTGCTCATTGGGAGTGGATTGCGCGCATTCAGGAAGTGGTCAAAGTGCCGGTGGTCGCCAATGGCGAAATCTGGACCGTGGATGACTGGCGACGCTGCCGGGAAATCTGTGGCGCCAGGGACATCATGATCGGCCGTGGACTTGTGGCGCGACCGGATCTGGCCCGGCAGATCGCCGCAGCGCAGAAGGGCGAGGAGGTTGTACCTATGACGTGGGCCGAGCTGCAACCGATCCTGCGAACCTTCTGGGAACAATGTCTGGTCAAGATGACCCTGATCCAGGCACCTGGTCGCTTGAAGCAATGGCTGGCGCTGCTGACCAAAAGCTACCCGGAAGCAACTCCGCTATTCGATACCCTGCGACGGGAAACCGACTGCGAGCGTATCGGAATTTTGCTCGGTGTCCGGGCCGACGAACGGTTGTAAATTCCGCAAAATAATCTCTTGAAAACCTATTGGCTGACCTTAGTTTGGGGTTACGCGATGCCGAATTCGGGTCGCGGATTAACCACTCGCTGATATCAGGAGAATGATCATGACTACTGCATTTTCGTTGGCTCCTCTGTTCCGTAGCTCCGTGGGCTTCGACCGTTTCAACGACCTGTTCGAGTCGGCTGCACGGAACGAAACAGCCAGCAGCTATCCTCCCTACAACGTCGAGAAACTGGCCGAAGATCGCTACCGCATCGTGATCGCAGTGGCCGGTTTCCAGGAAGAGGAAATCGACCTGCAGGTTGAAAAGAGCGTGCTGACCGTCGACGGCAGCAAGCGTAACGGTGGACAAGGCCAGGAGAAATCCAACGTCACCTACCTGCATCAAGGCATTGCAGAGCGGGCGTTCAAGTTGTCCTTCCGGCTTGCCGATCATATCGAAGTGCAAAACGCAGGGCTGGCAAACGGCCTGCTGACTATCGATCTGCTGCGGCAAATACCCGAGGAAGCCAAGGCTAAACGCATCCCCATCAATGGGCATCAGGCTTTGGAAAACTAAGAGACAACCGTTGGTTGAAACGGAAAGGCGCCCGAGTGGCGCCTTTCTTTTTTCTGGATGAGTACCCGTCGTGCATAGGCCGCGCTGTCGCGTAGTTAACATGGGCCCTTGTACCTGTAGGTGTGAGCTTGCTCGCGATGGTGTCAGGTCAGACGATGATCGACTGACATAACGCATCGCTAGGAACGTGGAGCGCCACTGCGGTCCCTCCGACAGAAAAAATCTCATTCATTCAGCTGGTTATTTCATATGACGAAACTGCTAAGGGCGAATATCGCCGGCTCATTAACATCCAGCTGTGTTTCGTAAGTAGTTTGTTTTAATGGTTTTGGGTGTGGAGGATTTTATTTCTAACTAGTCTATGTGTGTTGGCTATTTAGATTAATTTGATATTGTGTTTATTTTGAAGCTATCTAAGCATTTCGTGTACGGGTATTGTTGTCAGCGAGTCGCGAGTCTAGTATTTGATAATGTTAGTCCGGTTCATATACTAATGTGTGCATGGATTGCTAACTGAGGTAGGGAATTATTCAAGGAAGAGGTGCGCAATGATGGCTTCTGTTAATGACGAGTGGAGGGATGTCGGCAAAATTAATTCCAGTCGAGACATGATGCCCGGCGAGAAAGTTAACGCCCACGCGTTTAATAATAATACGGGGGAAAAGCTTGATAGCGTGGAGTTGACGCCGCAGCGTAATCAACTCGGTGTGCATCGTTGGCCGTATTACTTTGCAATGCTTATTAATGAGTCCACTTATATGCGCGCCGGGTCTCGAGAAACTGGCAGTGCAATAAAGCCTGAGTGGAGCGGCTATAAGAATAGATTATGGAGTAAAGATGCGAACGTACGGGTGTTTACTACGAGCAGCGACCTCAGCAATTGGACCGTAGCAGAGACATTGCGCTCAGTTGGAAATTTGGCCTCTGATGGAACCGGTGGGGTCGAGGTCCAAGTGCAGAGTGAGAAAGCTACAAAGCCTTGTGAGAAGTGGACATTTCGCCCAGGGGTAGACCGTTACCAACAAGGTCGCTGGGAGGTAGACCTCTGCCAATTCATCAACCAAAACAGCGCATTCATTCGTGCTGGTGAGAAAAATATTGATACTAATTCATTTGAGTGCAATGTCGGTCAGGCCCTCAACAAGTTCTGGGTTCCGGTCGGGTCCCTGCTGAAAGTCACCTATAAAATAGTTGTCCTCGAAAAGATTCCCACTGCTAACGACTGGAAGTATATCTGCACCCTTGACTCCCACCGACCTCTTTTACCTGGAGAGAACATTACAGCTTATGCATTCAAGAGCGATACAGGTGAAGAGCTTGAACGTGTGAGGTTACCTGTGGGGGGCGATGGGTACGATCAATACCGCTGGCCCCATGACTTTGCTGTGCTGATCAATCGTCACGCCAAACACATGAAGGCCGGTCTTCCAGACGCGAGCGGGGCTTTTATCCCGGATTGGGCGAGCTTTAAGAATAAATTATGGTGTAAAGAACCGAATACCCGAGTGTTCACTACGATCGGTATCCTGAATAACTGGGTCGAAGTAGAGAGGCTAAATTCAAACGGGATCGGGGACTTATCCTCTGATGGCACGGCCGGTGTCGAGGTGCGAGTGCAATGTGAAAAGGCCAAACAGCCCTGTGAACCGCCGCTTATATTTCGTCCCGGGGTAGATCGTCACCAGCAATTTCGTTGGGAGATGGATCTAGCTCGATTCATTAATAAAAACAGCCTGTTCATCCGAGTCGGGGAGAAGAACATTCTAACGTATGTATTTGATTGCATTGGAAGTTGGGATCGCAACAAGTTCTGGGTGCCGGTTGGATCCGGGTTGAAAGTCAGCTACAGGATAATTACCCTTGAAAAAATTCCGGCTGCTAACGACTGGGTCGAGGTCGGTAAAATCAGCTTTAACCGTGCCGTTGTGCCTGGAGAGAGAATAATTGCCTATGCGATTTCGAACGATACAGGTGAAATAATTGAGCGCGTAGAGCTGCCAGCGCGCAAAGAGGAATCTCCCAAGTATGTATGGCCTTCTAACTTTGCTCAGCTGATCAATAAGTCCCAGCATATGCGTGCTGGGGTTCGAGCGTCTAACGGTGAATTCAAACCTGCATCGAGTACCGAGGTAAATACATTATGGTCAAAAAGCAAGAATGTGCGGCTGTTTACGACCATCAGCGACTTAGCCAATTGGGTTGACGCAGGAACCATTGAATCTACAGGAGATCTGCTACCTGCCGGTCAGGGCAGTGTTGTGGTGCAGGTGCTAAGCGCCGATGGCAAGCGGGTTTATGAGACCTGGACTTATCGCCCCAAGGCGGATCGCCACTTGCGATATCGTTGGGAGATGGATCTTAGCCTGTACATCAATCAAAACAGCTCGCTCATCCGTGCCGGAGAGAAAAAAAACGAGACGCAGTCATTTAAATGCATGGGCAGTAGTTACCTCAACAAGTTATGGGTTCCCCTCGGATCCGGTTTGAAAGTCAGCTATGAGATTATCGAAACGCCGGTTACCAAGCCCGACGCTGCATTAAAAAATGGTGACAACGACGTATTGCCCGACATGAGTGGTTTCGAATCGGACAGGCTGGGTGCTACTAATAACGCTTGGTTCAGTCCCGGCTACTTGCTGGCAGACCGGGACCTTAATGACGGAGAAAAGCTGTATGCCCTGCTGATCAGCACGGCGGACGGTAAGCCCGTCGAAAATGTAGAGTTTATCGCTGGTGCGAGCAACAGGTCGAAGGCCCAGTGGCCGGGCGCATTCGCCACAGTAATCAATTCCAAAGCCAAGCAGATAAGGGCTGGCGGGTGGAGTAGCGATGGCCAGTTTGCTGCACTTGAGACGACTGCCTCAGCCGCTGAGTTCGCCGGGAAAAATGTCGCGTTCAAGGCTGGTATCAATCGCCTGTGGCATTACGGCGATGGGTATCGTGCTTTTACTACGGCAGCGTTCCGTACTAACTGGGTGCAGGCCCTGACGTTGGATAACGCTGGCCTCAATGCTATCGACACGTTCTGTGTTCAAGTCAGGGATATCACCTCTCAATACCTCTATGAGACACACCTGTTCATCCCTGATGCGAAAAAACCGCTAACGAGCAAGACCCTGTGCCAACAAATTAACAGCGATGGAAGAATGCTCCGAGCCGGTATTTGGAATACCAAGACATTCTTTATCGCACCAGACGATAAAAACAATGCGCTATGGATTCCGCAATGTTCCGACCTTGCTGTGACTTTGATGACGGTCCGTTGGTGGAGTCAGACCACTATCAGCGCAACCCGCGACTTACAGGATGGCGAGTCGATTTATTGCTACGTGTTGGACGACTTCTCTAACGCTGAATTGGTCCCGGCACTGCGCTTTACCCCCAAGACTGCTGCAGACCGGAAAAAAAATGCCTGGCTACGGACATGGTCCGCCGCCATTAAAGCTTCACCATTGGCGCGTTATGTGCGCCTGGGCAGCAGCGCTTCGGGTTCCAGTGAGCCTGGTGAAAATGCTACCCAGGCTACCTTGTGGCAGATCGGCGCACCGCTGCGCGTGTTTACCACCGAGCCTTCGCCGAATAACTGGATGAGCGCAGCCGGACCGTTGGCTGAGCTGTATGAAAATAACAAGACTGCGGTGAAGATCGAGTTGCGCAATGGGCTGACGCAGGGATTGATAAAAGCAATCATATTTAAGCCTTCAGAGGCCGTGATAAAAGTATCTGATAAGGAACTTTGGTTGCGGGAGTTTTATAACTACTTAGTCAGTCAGTTAGCATCGTTGGCCTATGTGCGTGTCGGTAAAACAGTCGATGCCAGCGGGGCTGAAATTACTAGCCCAGTGCCCACGCCGATGACGATGTGGGTGCCGCGTAGGTCAGGCATAGTTGTTGAAGTTTCACGGGCTTCCAGCAGTACTGAAGCCGTTGCCCCGGTGTCCAGCAAGCTGGAAATTATGACTGTCAGTGATTTCAAGTATGCGTCTACAGCACAGATAGCAGAATGGGCGCTCGTGGCGACTGTCATTGCAGTAGGTGGTTCTAGAGTAGATGCCGAGTTTTTAGGGCGGTTACGGACGATTTTGCAGGATGTTTCTCCTAAGCTAACCGGGTCATTGGATGAAGTTATTAGACCCAAGCTGGATCCGGTTTTTGAATTGGCTGTTAAAGAATCATCGGGTTGGACAGATCCTTTTAACGCTCGCTATTACTCTGAGGCCGTATTCAACTTCATAGCTTTTCGGCGTAGTCAGTTGCTCGAAGGAGGTAAGTGGGGGAGACAGATAACGGTGCTGTACAATGATGTCGAGGTGAAGAAATATATTGCTGCCTATGAGGTGGACTTGCGTTCGGCATATGACCTGGTTTTTTCGAGGCACAGTCAGTGGGTGGCGGAAGTTAAAGAGTCGAAGCCGTCGCTTAAGACGCTGACGCCAATGCCAATGTTTGACGAACTGGTGTCTGGTCATCAATTGATCTTGTATGGTGGGCAGTCACAGCCGCTATTTATATTGTCGCAGCAAGCGGTTGCTCGCAAAATCCGAGTGCTTTCTATATGTCCTGCGCCTGATTACCTTGCGAAGGTTGGCAACTCGAAATTGAATGGTGTACCTGATCAGAAAAATGAAGCCAAAGTCGCAGTTGTCATTGATCTTTACGCGCCTGATGACGTTGTTTTTGATGAGTCATTTATCGTGGGGTACATCGGGAAAGTCAGCTCAGATAGCTTGTGGCCGTCAGGTCGCGCACTCAAGATGTCATTGCGAAAAAACAAACTGGTCGTTCCTGACTCGCCGTTGTGCGGCGACTACGGCAACACCTATCGTTCTGAGGTTTTCGATGTCAGTGGTCAGAACATCACTGGTGTGGATCCTCGCACCGGATTGTTCAATGCACATTATCCCCTGGCCGTTTTAATGGGCATGGAAGGTAAGGGGCCGCTGTGCGACCTGACACTGCGTTATTCGGCCTTGCGTGCCAACGAGGCCGGGCTGGGGGACGGGTGGGCATTTAATTTTTCTTCCTATGAAAGCCGGTCCCGACTCATTACCTTGAGCACGGGGCAAACCATCGAGTTGACAGCAGCAGATATCACCAAGCTGCGAAATAAGACTGCGGTAGTTAACAGGAACTGCCGAATCTCAGCTACGTGTGGTGCCATTAGTGATTCCAAGTCGAGTGACGGGATTGAGACGCTGACACTTGAATTTCCGTCGGGCGCTATAGAAGTATTGTCGTTGCCTGCGGGAGACAAGGTTGAGCCTTATGCAGAAACGGTGAAAATCGTTATCGCCAGATTGAATGAGGCCAAGACGCAAATCTTTAAAGTCAAGGATCAAGATAAACCGGAGCGAACTTCAACAGCCGGTCTCGTTGGGGAAGTTTTCTCTTGGGTGCTTTTGCCGGTTGGTATAGGGATCACAGCCAATAATAGTGTGCGCTACATGCAGGCCAAGAAAGAGTGGGAGAGCCGCTGGGCGGAAAAACTCCCGGACTTGGTGGGGTCTATCGATACAGAGATTGCCTACTGGCAGCGTGAGTCCAGACAGCTCCTGCCTTCAACCATCACCTCGGCGGCGGGTGGTTCGTTACAGATGGAGTGGGAACGCCGCAAGGGTCAGTTCCTGTTGACAAAGGTTTCATCGAGTGGGAAGACCTTATTAACAAGTAGCTATAAGTCGCTGGCGGATGCAGGTGGTAACAAGGTAAATGAAGTTACTTTTAGCGTCTGGCCTGGGACTGACGAGGCGTATGACGTCAAGCTGCAACTGCAAAACTATCTGTTGAAAACAATCGTGCGCAGCGAGAAGTCTGCGGGAACGTTGCAGACTGTACGTTACGGCTATTCAGGCGACCCGACCCTTGATCGCGTACTGACGTCCATCGAGGAATCTGACGGCTCGCTGGAAGTGGTGTTCTATGATCGCGCGGCGATGATATTTCCGTCGGGGGTCATGGATAAACCGCCATTACCCAGGGTGACCCGACATATCGTCCAGCCAGGTGTTGGCCAAACGTCGTTGATCACCCAATGGGCGTATTCGGGCAACAACTATCTGGGTGCAAACAGCCGTCAATCGTTCTCCCGTCTTGACGATGGTGCAGTTAAAGAAGGCGCGAAATACAGATATGACTCGACCGCCACCGAGACCGGCGGCGTTGCCATTACCCGCACTTGGAACGGCCTGCATCTGCAGGTCAAGGAACAGGAAATCGCCCCTTCTGGCGTCGGCAAGACCACCGAATGGAACTTTGCCAGCGTCGATCCCACCTCACCGCTGTTCGGTTTGGTGACCAGTATCAACACTACCTATCAGGAATCTGAACCTGCCAAGGAGAGCACAAAATGAGCTCCGCCACTCAGACCTTTACCTATGCCGATGACGGCCGGTTGATAAAAAGCGTGGCAGCGGACGGCGTCGAGACGTTGTGGTTCTACTACCCAGCGAAGGGTGGTAAATCACCGTCAGTGAAGGACTACTTCGATAAAACCTGGTTGGCCGAAGTGCCCAGCCTGTCGGCGCCCGCTATTGCGAACGGCGCACCGCGGCTGGTTATGGCTGAATTCCAGTACCCGCTGAACCTTACGCTTTATGGATACCCTGACAAGCCTCTGCGAGGCATGGCAAACACTCCTGACAAACTGTTAACGCTGGACAGCGTAGACATTTCCAATTTGTCGGCCGTAGTCAATGACGAAACGATCGAGATGCAAATTGTAAAGATATCTGGACGGGGCAATGTGCTGATCCGTTATCAGTCCACCGAAGAAACACTGCCCGCTACGAAGGCAGGGGATGGTAACGCCGGGTCTGCAATAGGCAAGACCGTGGTGACCGAGCGTCGCTATTGGGGGGCGGAAAAAGCCGTTCTCGTCACCACCGAAACCCGCGAGTGGAACGCCGAGCAAGGGTTGAAGGTAAGTCTGGCCTCGCGAAATACCGAAAAAGACGGCGTTGATGTCCTCCTCACTCGTGAGCTTCGCTCGCTCTATAGCGGTCGAGTATTGCGTTCGTTGCAGGACAAACAACAGCACCGACTCAGGTACGACGGCTTGGGTCGGATAACCGCGGACACGGCCTACGCCGATGATGCTGCGCTGAATGACAAAGCCGATCGTAGCGACAAACAACTGTCATCGCTCAGCATCACGTACGAAGACATGGAAGGCGGTACCCGGGCAACCACTGTTGATAAGGCGCAGCCCGGCGTTCGCCGACAGCGCACCCTGTACGACGGTTTGCAACGGCCGGTGCGCAGCGAACTCCAACGTGTTGTCGGCGATGATGTTTCGAGTACCAATTTCTGCGAGACACAAAATCGCGACCAAGTGCTGGACTATTTGCCCGGCGGCCTGCAACGCACCCTGAATCAATCAGTTATGCCGAGCGATGATCGTGACTGGTTTTGGGCCGCGGACAAAGAACAGGAACAGCCCGCTTCGTCTGACGCGGTATCGCAGCTATATACGGAACGAACATTGGCCAGTACCCGTGGTGTTCGCCTCATCCGGGAGCAAACTGAGACCCTGCGCAAAAACGGCCTCACCCTGCACAGCAGTGTCGAGCGTATACCGCAAGCGGCTGGCAGTACTTCAGCGCGTTCTCGGGTAAAAACCGACAAAACTTTTGACTCGCTAGGCCGGCTGATCATGTTGAGGCAAACCTTGACTGAATCTCCGGAACATCCGCGGGTATTCAACATCGGTTATGACGACTTAGGGCGCGCGACGCTCTGGACCGCTCCGGACGGCACCCAGGTCAAGCGCACCTACAGCGGCATGAGCGATCAAGTCACTCAGTTGAGTGTTCAGGAGAACGCCACTGCCAAGGAGATCATCCTCGGCAGCCAGACCGTGGAAATGCCGGCGCGTGCAGCGACGCGAATGGTGGGCAAGCGCAACTATCAACTCGAATACACGACTGACGGCCACTTCTCGGGATTGCAGATGCCGGATAGCACCCGGTTGTTTAGCGAGGAGTCGAGTGATGGCAGCCAAGTTACCTACAAGGTTGAAACCAAGGGTACAGACGGCAAAAAAACTATCAGCACCCTGGGGTCCTTTAGTTATGCCCCCTTGCAGCAGGCGATGAAGGCGTCGCGACCCGCCATCCCTGCAGATCAGCAACCCGCCACCGACGTCAGCGGTACGGCTCCGAATCTGCTTGGCGCTAGCCAATACCGACGGGCGACCAGCGGTTTGGTGTTCAATGCCTTGGTGCAGCGATCACTCCTCGGTGAGGACTATGGCGTTGAGCATGCCAGTGGCAGCCAGGTAACTGCTTACCGTGACCGTCTGAATCGACGCACCCGGGTACGACGTGGAAACCTTGAGTATTACTATCGCTACAATGCCTACGGTGAATGTGAAGGAGAGACCGTAAGGGATCTGCAAACCGGTCACACCTTGGCGGTGGGCCATGAGTTCGATGGTTTCGGGCAGGAAGTCTGCCGTCGCTATCTGCTCAATGGCAAAGAAGTTGAGGTGTATGAACAGACATGGTCCAGCAGCGGCCAGTTGTTGGGCAAATCGTTAAAGCGCGATGGCAAGCTCTGTCGCGGTGAACGCTTCAGCTACGACATGCGAGGACGTGTAAAGAGCTGGACAGTGGAAGAGGCAACCACAGAGGGGCAAAGCGATACCAGCGGCAAGGCGGTGCGCAGTCAGGATTATCAGCACGATCCTCTGAATAACCTGACGTCGTGTGCCACTACCTACACCGATGGCAGCAAACGTCAACAAACTTACAGTTACAGCACAGACAATCCGACCCAGCGTACCAAAGCGGTGACGGTAGAAACCCCGGCACCGGGCAAGGATGGCAAGACCGGCAACCCGACACGCAGTGAAGCAGCGCTGAATTACGATGCCAATGGCAACCTGATCCTGGACGATCAGGGACGAGTGCTGCGCTATACCTTGAGCGGTCGGCTGCAATCGGTGACCGCCAAAGACGGCAAGACATTGATCACCCGTTATGAATACGACGAGCGAGATCGCTTGGCCGCGCAATGGGACGAGAAGGCCCAACAGCGTCGGGTGCTGATTTACAGCGGTGACCAGTTGTGCGGTGAAGTCTGGCTCGACAGCGCCCAGCGCGAAGTAAAACGTCTACGTCTTGACGAAGAAGCCGGGCTGGTGATCCAGCGGATAACATCCGCCGGGCAGCAAACGGTATTTACCCTGAGCGATCCTCTCAGCGGTACCAGCAGCGAATACATGGCCGATGCCAGCGGCGCCCTGCAACGCAGCAGTGTGTGCTTCACCCCTTGGGGCGAATGCGCGAGCGGCGCCTGTGACGCGCTGAACACTGTCTTGGGTTTCAACGGTGTGCGACGCGATCCGCTCATGGGGTTCTACCACCTGGGCAATGGCCACCGTGTCTACAACCCTTCATTACGGGTGTTCCAGCAGCCCGATAGTTGGAGTCCGTTCGGCGCGGGTGGGTTAAATGATTATGCGTACTGCAGTGGCGATCCGGTGAACCTGTTTGATCCGAATGGCCACCTGATGATCAGCCGCTGGGGCGAAGCACAGCTCATGACCCGGCTGGACCAACTGATTCAGGACTTGACCCCACAGAAACCACCACAGCAAGAGGTTGACACCGAAGGCTCATTGTTGAGCTCAATTATTTGGTCGGCAATGGGCGTCTTGGTCGCCGTGGCTGCCGTACTGCTGGCCATACCAACGGGCGGGCTTTCGCTCGCGGCGGCGGGAGTGTTGCTTGGGATGACACTTGTATCAAGTGGATTGACTATCGCCAGCGTAGCGTTGCAGAACAGTAATCCGGACTTGGCGGATAAACTGGGGGCCGCCGCGTTGGGTATTGATCTGGGTTCGATGATTGTCCCGGTGAAGGCGGTGCTGGGTGCGGGTGCGAGGATGATGCGGTGGGCGGGGAGTAAGGTTGGGCGCGCGGCAAGGTGGGTAGAATTGAACCTTGTAAAGGCCGGTCGCAGATTCAATAAGTCGTTAGGTCGTGTAGATCCGACGAAGAGTTATAAGCGTCCGCAAATAGGTGACGTGATCACATGGGGAGAGATGAAAGCGGGAAGTTATCAGATTCTTGATGATGAGCTCCACGTGTCCGTCGATTTCTACAAAGGCAAACCCCGGATCATTTTTGAAGTGCATGGCACTAATAGTGAACCGGCCAGGGCAGCGGTGGGCGGTCGGGAATTGACCGCTGACGAATTTTTGGCATACGTGAAGAGTAAGGGCATCAAGGTTGAGGATTATGCCAATATCAAGCTAATGATGTGCCATTCCGCCGATGGAGGAACAAGTTCATTTGCCCAGAGGCTGGCATTGAAGACCCGCAGGCCCGTTAAAGGGTATGAAGGGGAAGTGGATATGGTCTACTTGCAGGAGTGGATGACGCTCGATATGAAGGAAAAAGGCCTCGATTATGCACTCGAAAGAAGAGTGGGTAATTATGTAGATGCTATAAAAATCGAGAAACAATTCGGAAATAAATGGTTGCCGCATCCAAAATTTCATCCGGTTAAGTTTTCGCCACTGGGATTGAATCCCATGAAATCTAAACCGATGAGTCCGGAGGGAGTGGCGCTGGAGATTGCCAAAAGAGAGCGTGAACTAGCACTGAAGCAAGCAACCCACAAGCCTTTTGATCTTGATCAACTGGCTAAGGCATTGGAGGGGTATGACAGTTTAACTTGAACGCCTTCACGCCGGCCGCGACGACTCTAACTCGTGGCCGGCTTTCCTGCACTTCAAGCAGTTTGCTCTAACAACCGCACAAATCCCTCCAGTGGCAATGGCTCACTAAACAAATACCCCTGATAAAAATGGCAGCCGATGTGCTGCAAAAACTCCAGTTGCTGCGCGGTTTCCACGCCTTCGGCAATCACCATCAAATTCAGACTCTGCGCCATCGCCACAATCGCGCGGATGATTTCGGCGTCGTTAGGGTCGGTGGTGGCGTCGCGGATGAATGACTGGTCGATCTTCAAGGCATCGACTGGCAGACGTTTAAGGTACGTCAGAGACGAATAACCCGTACCAAAGTCGTCCATGGCGAAGCTCACGCCGAGCTCTTTCATTTGGTGCATTTTGGCGATGGTGTCGTCCAGGTTCTGAATGACGATGCCTTCGGTGATTTCAAGCTTGAGCAGGTGGCTGGGCAGGCCGTGGATCTGCAGGTTGCGCGCGACGCGTTCGACGAAGTCGTTCTGGCGAAACTGACGTGGGCTGATGTTGACGCACAGGCTGAAATGCCGGTCACTGATCAGCCCATCACGCAGCAGCTTGCCTGCCGCTCGACAGGCTTCTTCGAGAATCCAGGTGCCGACTTCGAGGATCATTCCGCTTTCTTCCAGTACTTGGATGAACTGCCCGGGCGGCAGGTTGCCGGTTTCCGGGTGTTCCCAGCGTAAAAGGGCTTCGGCGCCGATTATGCGGTTACCGCGGGCATCGACTTGCGCTTGATAGCACAGGCTGAACTCGCCACGGGCCAAGGCCATGCGCAGATCGTTTTCCAGGCGCAAGCGTTCGCTGGCGGCCTGTTGCATGGAGTCGTGGAATAGCTGCGTGGTGTTGCGGCCCGAGTCTTTAGCCCGATACAGCGCGATGTCGGCGCGCTTGAGCAAGTCGGCACTGGTAAAGCCGTGGTCGGGAATCAGCGCAATGCCGATGCTCGGAGTGATCTGCAGGCGCTGACCATCAAGAAACATTGGCTGTGCCAGCAACGCGCGTAGCATGTCTGACAGTTCCATGACCTGATCGGTGACTTCCTGACGGCTGCCTTCCAGACCACTGATCAGCACCACGAACTCGTCGCCGCCCAGGCGCGCAACGGTATCCTCCAGGCGCACGCTGGCTTCCAGGCGCGCAGTGACGATTTTCAGCACGCTGTCGCCCACAGGATGGCCCAGTGAGTCGTTGATGTGTTTGAAATGGTCCAGGTCCATGAACAACAGGGCGCCGCGCAGGTCATGGCGTTGCAGCAGGGCAATCTGTTGGCTGAGACGATCCATAAGCAAGGCCCGGTTGGGCAGGTTGGTCAGGGAATCGTGATAGGCCAGGTGCTGGACCTGATCCTGGGCGTTCTTCAGTGCACTGATGTCCCGAGCGTTCATCAGCAGGCATTCGACATCGTTGAGAACGATGGTTTCCACTGAAACGTCGACGGTGATGTGCGCGCCGGACTTGTGGCGTCCGGTCAATTCCCGGTGGTTGACCCGGCCGGTTTGTGCAAGATCCAGGATCAACTGTCGACGCTGCTCGATGTCGGTCCACATCCCCAGTTCATAGACAGTCCGGCCGATGACTTCGGCGGGGGTGAAGCCGGTCAGGCGACAAAAGCCGCTGTTGATTTCCAGATAACGCCCCGTGTCGCGTTCGGTAATGGTGATTGCGTCGGGGCTGGAGTGAAACGCCTTGGCGAATTTCTCTTCACTGGCTTTTAGCGCCCGTTCGGCGCGCATGTGTGCGCTGTTGTCCATGAAAGTGCTGAGCAGATAAAGACGTTGTTCAAGCTCGATCTGCAGCGTACAGAACGTGCCTTCGATCACACGGCCATCCCGCGCACGCAGCCGGACATCAAGGCGCACCGGTTCAGTGGTGGCCCTTACGTTGGCGACCAGCTCACGGCGATGTGCGGGGCTTGTCCACAGCCCCAGCTCAAGGCCCGTCCGTCCGATGGCTTCGGCAGCGGGCCAGCCCAGCAGCAATTCGAACTGCCGATTGACCTCGCAGATCATGCCGTCGTCCAGGCGCGACAAGATCCCCACGTTGGGACTCAGGTGGTAGAGCGTTGCAAAGCGTTTCTCTGACGGACCAGACCGTGTCAGAGGCTGGAGGGTACTGTCGGCAGGTATGGGCATGGGATCACTCGCCTGGAACACATTAAAGGCAGTAATACGATCTTCAGCTGTCTCACAAACAGGGTCAGGACTTGATGACCTGCGCATCCAGCAGTGCCATGAATGCCCGTGCGGCATTGGACAGCGTGCGTTCGGTATGCAGGATGTAGCCTAGCTGACGAGTGAGCTGCACGCCCGGTAAAGGAATGCGCGCCACTTGTTCGTCCAGCATGGTCCGCGGCAGGACACTCCAGGCCAGGCCGATGGAGACCATCATCTTGATGGTTTCCAGGTAGTTGGTGCTCATGGCGATGTCCGGCTTCAGGCCTTGGGCTTCACACAGACCACTGACGATATGGTGCGTAAACGTATTGTTGCCGGGGAAAACGGCGGGATAACGGACGATGTCTTCCAGCGTCACCGGGCCACTGTTGGCCAGTGGATGCTCTGGAGCGGCGACGAAGTCCAGTGGGTCGTCCCACACTGGCACGGCCTGGACGAGTGCGTGTGGGTCCGGAGCCAGGGTAATCACTGCCAGCTCGGCGCGACCATGCAGAATTTCCTCATAGGCCACTTCCGAATCAAGAAACTGGATGTCCAGTGCCACCTCAGGGAAGCGGCGGGTGAATTCTCTGAGCAGCGGCGGCAAGCGGTGCAGGCCAATGTGATGGCTGGTGGCCAGAGTGAGACGACCGGTCACCTCGCCGGTCAGGTTGGTCAGCGCCCGCCGTGTGTCGTCCAGAACGTTGAGAATCTGATAAGCCCTGGGCAACAAGGCGCGCCCGGCCTCGGTCAGGCTGACTTCGCGCCCCAGCCGGTCGAACAAACGCACGTTGAGCTGTTGCTCAAGCCCGGCAATGCGCTTGCTGATGGCGGGTTGGGTGAGGTGCAGACGCTCGCCGGCCCCGGAAAAACTGCCGGTTTCGGCGATGGCAATAAAAGCGTTGAGGTTGGCCAAATCCATTTCAGATTCCAGTTGGTTATCCAAAGCATAAAAATTATGAATTTGAGTTATTTAAGCATATTCCATAGCATTGCCCCACAAGCCAAAGGGTCATCGGTCGATCACCCGGGGCATAGAAAGAACAGATACACCCTGATGAGGATTCGCTGATGGCCGGCAAAACGTTGTACGACAAGCTTTGGGATTCCCACGAAGTAAAGAAGCGTGACGATGGTTCGTCGCTGATTTACATCGACCGTCACATCATCCATGAAGTGACCTCGCCTCAGGCCTTCGAAGGCCTGCGTCTGGCTGGCCGCAAGCCGTGGCGCATCGATGCCAACATTGCGACCCCGGACCACAACGTGCCGACGACCCCTGAGCGCAAGGGCGGTATCGAAGCCATTGCCGACCAGGTATCGCGCTTGCAGGTCCAGACCCTGGACGATAACTGCGACGAATACGGCATCACCGAATTCAAGATGAACGACGTGCGCCAAGGCATCGTTCACGTGATCAGCCCGGAGCAGGGCGCGACTTTGCCGGGCATGACTGTCGTCTGCGGCGACTCCCATACTTCGACCCATGGCGCGTTCGGCGCATTGGCTCACGGTATCGGCACTTCCGAGGTTGAGCACGTGCTCGCCACTCAGTGCCTGGTCGCCAAGAAAATGAAGAACATGCTGGTATCGGTCGAAGGTAAATTGCCGGTCGGCGTAACGGCTAAAGACATCGTACTGGCCGTCATCGGCAAAATCGGCACCGCGGGTGGTAATGGTCACGCGATGGAATTCGCGGGCAGCGCGATTCGCGACCTGTCCGTTGAAGGCCGCATGACGATCTGCAACATGTCCATCGAGGCGGGCGCTCGCGTCGGTCTGGTGGCTACAGACGAGAAGACCATTGCCTACGTGGAAGGTCGTCCTTTCGCACCTAAAGGCGAGCAGTGGGATCTGGCGGTTGAAGCCTGGAAAGATCTGGTCTCAGACGCCGATGCGCATTTTGACACTGTGGTTGAACTTGATGCCACGCAGATCAAGCCGCAAGTCAGCTGGGGCACGTCGCCGGAAATGGTCCTCGCCGTTGATCAGAATGTTCCTGATCCGGCCCAGGAAATGGATCTGGTCAAACGTGGCTCCATCGAGCGCGCGTTGAAATACATGGGCCTCAAGGCCAATCAGGCGATCACCGACATCCAGCTGGATCGGGTGTTTATCGGTTCCTGCACCAACTCGCGCATCGAAGACTTGCGTGCAGCGGCAGAAATTGCCAAGGGCCGCAAAGTGGCGTCGACCATCAAGCAGGCCATCGTGGTGCCAGGTTCGGGCCTGGTTAAAGCGCAGGCGGAAAGCGAAGGGCTGGACAAGATCTTCCTGGAAGCCGGTTTCGAATGGCGCGAGCCAGGTTGCTCCATGTGTCTGGCAATGAACCCGGACCGCCTGGAAAGTGGCGAGCATTGCGCCTCGACCTCCAACCGCAACTTCGAAGGTCGTCAGGGTGCCGGTGGTCGTACTCACCTGGTCAGCCCGGCCATGGCGGCAGCAGCAGCGGTCAACGGTCGTTTCATCGATGTTCGCGAACTGATTCAGCACTAAGGAGCCCAGCATGAAAGCCTTTACACAGCACACCGGCCTTGTGGCTCCTCTGGATCGTGCCAACGTTGACACCGACCAGATCATTCCCAAGCAGTTTCTCAAATCGATCAAGCGCACCGGCTTTGGCCCGAATCTGTTTGACGAGTGGCGTTACCTGGATGTCGGCCAGCCGTACCAGGACAACTCCAAGCGTCCGTTGAACCCGGATTTCGTGCTCAACGACGCCCGTTATCAAGGCGCCAGCGTGTTGCTGGCCCGGGAAAACTTCGGCTGCGGTTCGAGCCGTGAGCATGCGCCGTGGGCGCTGGAAGAGTACGGTTTCTGCGCGATCATCGCGTCCAGCTATGCCGACATCTTCTTCAACAACAGCTTCAAGAACGGCCTGTTGCCGATCATCCTTGCCGAGTCGGAAGTTGACGAGCTGTTCAAGCAGGTTGAAGCCACCGAGGGTTACCAGTTGACCATCGATTTGGCAGCCCAGACCGTGACTCGTCCCGACGGCAAAGTGTTGAGCTTTGAAGTCGATGCGTTCCGCAAGCATTGCCTGCTCGAAGGCCTGGACGATATCGGCCTGACGTTGAAAGACGACGTTGCGATTGCCAGCTTCGAAGCAAAGCATCGCGCCAGCCAGCCGTGGTTGTTTCGCGGTTGAGATAGAAAGGTCGCAATGCATCCCCATGTGGGAGCGGTGCTTGCCCGCGATAAGTACACCGCGATTCCAAAGTGAACCGCGTCCAGCCTTATCGCGGGCAAGCACCGCTCCCACAGGGACCGCGTAAATTCGCAAGAGAGAGGACCCCATGACCAAATCCGCCCACACTCAAGTCGTTCAACGTCAATTCGGTGAACAGGCTGCGGCCTATCTGAGCAGTGCCGTGCACGCACAGGGCACTGAGTTTGCGCTGCTGCAGGCCGAAGTGGCGGGGCGCCACGATGCCCGGGTGCTGGATCTGGGTTGCGGTGCCGGGCATGTGAGTTTCCACGTCGCTCCGGCAGCGGCCGAAGTGGTAGCGTACGACCTTTCTCAGCAGATGCTCGATGTGGTCGCTGCTGCTGCCACGGAACGTGGGTTGAGCAATGTGCGCACGGTGTGTGGCGCGGCAGAACGATTACCCTTTGAGGATGGCGAGTTCGATTTCGTGTTCAGTCGCTATTCGGCTCACCACTGGAGCGATCTGGGGCTGGCCTTGAGGGAAGTGCGTCGGGTAATGAAACCGGGCGGTGTGGCAGCCTTTATCGATGTGATGTCGCCCGGCAGCCCATTGCTGGATACCTACCTGCAAAGCGTGGAAGTGCTGCGTGACACCAGCCATGTGCGCGATTACTCCGCTGGTGAGTGGCTGCGTCAGGTCAGCGAGGCCGGGTTATTCACTCGCAGTCACAGTCGCCAGCGTCTGCACCTGGAATACAGCTCCTGGGTGGAACGCATGCGTACCCCGCAAGCCATGCGGGTGGCGATTCGCGATTTGCAGCAGGCCATGGGAGCAGAAGTGCGCGAGTATTTCGAGATTACCGCCGACGGCTCTTTCAGCACCGATGTCCTGGTGCTGTGGGCTGAACGCTAGATCGGCGCAGAGCTAAAGCAACAGCGCCTTTTACAACAAAATTGAGGATGTTATGAGCAAGCAGATTCTGATTCTTCCAGGTGATGGTATCGGTCCGGAAATCATGACCGAAGCGGTCAAGGTGCTGGAGCTGGCCAACGAGAAGTATCAATTGGGCTTTGAACTGAGCCACGACGTGATCGGCGGTGCAGCCATCGACAAGCATGGCGTTCCGTTGGCCGACGAAACCCTCGACCGTGCTCGCGCTGCTGACGCTGTGTTGCTGGGCGCCGTTGGCGGGCCGAAGTGGGACGCCATCGAGCGTGACATTCGTCCTGAACGCGGCCTGCTGAAAATCCGCGCGCAACTGGGCCTGTTCGGCAACCTGCGTCCGGCGATTCTGTACCCGCAACTGGCAGACGCTTCGAGCCTCAAGCCTGAAATCGTGGCGGGCCTGGACATCCTGATCGTGCGCGAGCTGACCGGTGGTATCTACTTCGGCGCTCCACGTGGCAGCCAGACCCTGGAAAACGGCGAGCGTCAGGCTTACGACACTCTGCCGTACAGCGAAAGCGAAATCCGACGCATTGCCCGCGTCGGTTTCGACATGGCTCGCGTGCGCGGCAAGAAGCTGTGCTCGGTGGACAAGGCCAACGTTCTGGCCTCCAGCCAACTGTGGCGTGAAGTGGTCGAGGAAGTGGCCAAGGACTACCCGGATGTCGAACTGAGCCACATGTACGTCGACAACGCGGCCATGCAACTGGTCCGCGCGCCGAAGCAATTCGATGTAATCGTCACCGACAACATGTTCGGCGACATCCTGTCCGACGAAGCGTCGATGCTCACCGGTTCCATCGGCATGCTGCCGTCGGCTTCGCTCGACGCCAACAACAAGGGCATGTACGAGCCCTGCCACGGCTCCGCGCCAGACATCGCGGGCAAGGGCATTGCCAACCCGCTGGCGACCATCCTTTCGGTGTCAATGATGCTGCGATACAGCTTCAACCTGACCGACGCTGCCGACGCCATTGAAAAGGCTGTCAGCCTGGTTCTGGACCAAGGTTTGCGCACGGGTGACATCTGGTCGGCGGGCAACGCAAAAGTCGGTACGCAGGAAATGGGTGACGCAGTAGTCGCCGCGCTGCGCAATCTGTAATATCTCGGGCCCGCCAGGCATTCGACTCCGGACCTGGTGGCCCACTTTTTAAACAAGGTGTAGTTGCGATGAAACGTGTAGGTCTGATCGGTTGGCGTGGAATGGTCGGTTCCGTGCTCATGCAGCGGATGCTGGAAGAGCAGGATTTTGATCTGATCGAGCCGGTGTTTTTCACCACCTCCAACGTCGGTGGCCAAGGCCCCGCCGTGGGCAAGGATGTTGCTCCGCTCAAGGATGCCTACAGCATCGATGAGCTGAAAACCCTCGACGTGATTCTGACCTGCCAGGGCGGCGACTACACCAATGAGGTGTTCCCGAAGCTGCGCGAAGCCGGTTGGCAGGGTTACTGGATCGACGCCGCTTCCAGCCTGCGTATGCAGGACGACGCGGTCATCGTTCTGGATCCGGTAAACCGCAAGGTCATCGACCAGCAGCTGGACGCCGGCACCAAGAATTATGTGGGCGGCAACTGCACGGTCAGCTTGATGCTGATGGGCCTGGGCGGCCTGTTCGAAGCCGGGCTGGTGGAGTGGATGAACGCCATGACCTATCAGGCGGCTTCCGGTGCTGGCGCGCAGAACATGCGTGAGCTGATCAAGCAGATGGGCGCGACCCATGCCGCAGTGGCTGACGAACTGGCCAACCCGGCCAGTGCGATTCTGGACATCGACCGCAAGGTCGCTGAAGCCATGCGCAGCGAGGCTTTCCCAACGGAAAACTTCGGCGTGCCATTGGCCGGCAGCCTGATCCCGTGGATCGACAAGGAACTGCCGAATGGCCAGAGCCGCGAAGAGTGGAAAGGCCAGGCCGAGACCAACAAGATCCTGGGTCGCTTCAAGAGCCCGATCCCGGTGGATGGCATCTGCGTGCGAATCGGTTCAATGCGTTGCCACAGCCAGGCACTGACCATCAAGCTCAATAAAGACGTACCAATCGCTGATATCGAAGCGATCATCAGTCAGCACAACCCTTGGGTCAAACTGGTGCCGAACCATCGCGAAGCCAGCATCCAGGAATTGAGCCCGACGGCGGTCACCGGCACCATGAGCATCCCGGTTGGTCGTCTGCGCAAGCTGAATATGGGTTCGCAATATCTGGGCGCTTTCACCGTGGGTGACCAGTTGCTGTGGGGCGCGGCCGAGCCGTTGCGTCGCATGCTGCGGATCCTGCTGGAGCGTTGATACGCGACCCCGAAACAAAAAAACGCCCCTAGAGAGGGGCGTTTTTCGTTTGGGGCCAAGTGAGATTCAAGAGGCTCGTTCCGGGGTTTCACCACTGGCTTGGCCTTTGTCGGCAACCTTGCGCCCCCACAGTTTGCCTAGCTCTATCCCCGGCAGTTCGATGTAGCGGTAGGTCAGCATCGAAAACAGCAGCACCAACACCACCGAAACCCCCATCACCAAGTTGTCCAGGAGCATCGAGCCGGTGTCGATGTAGCGAATCACCACGCCTGGCAGTTCACTGGGCAGGTCGATCAACAGCGGCAGGCCGGTGACTTTCGCCAGCGCCATCAAGGCTATCGTGACGACGAACAGCACCAGGGTGTGAGTCATGTAGATAGAGAAAGACAGCATGCCAGCCCACTTGAAAGGCGCCGTGCGCAGCAGCGTCGACAGCCAGCCGGCTTCAAAAGCGAAAATGCCAATGATCACGCAGAACAGCAGGCTCAGGGAGATGTTCTGCGACGGCTCGCTGTAAGTGACGGCCAGATATACCGTCAACAGGCCTAGCGCTTCCAGGAGTGTGGCCCAGCGCGGGTCGATGTTCAGAACCATGGGCAGGTTCTTGAACCGGTCGTACAGTCGATACGTCATGATCCCGCTGAAAAAGCAGCCCAGACCGATCATTGCCCCTTCGCTGAACAGGCCGCTCTTGAAGTACAACGCCAGAAAGGCCACCACTGCAATCCCGGCAAAGATCTGGCGGGACGTGCCGGGAAGGCCTGCCGCGATCAAGGCGAATATCAGGTACAGATAAAACTCGACGCTGATGCTCCATGACGGGAAATTGAACGACATCTGGTTGAAACCCGACCACCAGGACTGCAACAGCAACAGGTTGGGCAGGATCTCGCTCGGGGCCTTGGCCCCGGTAAAACTCGCTACCGAAAAGCTCAGGCCCCGCTGCTCGACCACCAGTTTCAGGCATTCGAACAACAATGCGATTCCCAGCGTCGCCAGGTGCAGCGGATACAAGCGGCAAATTCGCGCGATGACGAAGCGTTTGAACTGCGCTGCGGTGCCCAGCCGGTCGGCATAGATGTGGTAAAGCACGAAGCCGCTAAGGACGAAGAAAAAATTCACCAGGTAGTTGGCGTGTCTGAAGAACGCCAGTTCGGTAAAGCTCTGCACGGCGTGGGAGTGATGCACGATCACCGCCAGCGCGCACAGACCGCGAAAGCTGTCGAGCACGAGAAATCGCTTCATGGCACTTGGGTCCTTGAACGTGTGATGAGGCTGGAGGGCAGGTGGGAAAAAGGGCGTTCGAAGGTGTTTCTGAAAAAAAGCAGGACCTGTAGGAGTGAGCTTGCTCGCGATAGCGGTAGGCCTATTGAGAAATTATCGCCTGACCTGACGCTATCGCGAGCAAGCTCACTCCTACAGGAAAGCGTTTCAGTCCAAAAATAATCTTCTGCTGGATGTCGGTGTCGGGTATTGGAGCACGTTACCACCACGGCGATTACGCCGAGGCAGGGGAGAAGCGGGAGGATTTGCAGTATGCGACAGGTCCCAAATCAAATGCCAGAGCGATTTGCGTCCCTATATATGGGATGTGAAATTATATATTGAGATTTGGTAATTGTTGGGCTTATAGTCTGCCTCGCACTCACTGCTCAAAAAATAATAGGTGAAGCGATGCAGGCGCATTTGATCGCGCTCGATTGGGGGACCACCTCACTTCGGGCTTATCGACTCGGTGAACAAGGCCGGGTTCTGGAACAACGCTCCTTGAGCGCGGGCATCATGCAATTGCCCACCACGCCCAGAGTGATCCGCGGTGCAATGTGCAGCGACGGTTTTGAACTGGCGTTTGACGAGGCCTGTGGCGACTGGCTCGATGCTCAGCCAGAGCTGCCGGTCATTGCCTGCGGCATGGTCGGCAGCGCCCAGGGTTGGCGCGAAGCGGCGTATCGCGAAACCCCGGCCAGTGTCGCAGGCCTTGGAGCGGCACTGCAGACCGTGCGCAGTCAGCGTGGTGTCGACGTCCACATCATTCCCGGTGTGCTCCAGCGCTCCGCGCTGCCGAATGTAATGCGGGGTGAAGAAACCCAGGTGTTGGGTGTGCTCGCCGGGCTGACCGCCGCCGACGCGCTCAAGTCTGTGCTGATCGGCTTGCCCGGCAGCCACTCGAAATGGGTTCAGGCCGCTGACGGCTGCATCGTTCATTTCGATACTTTTATGACCGGCGAAGTGTTCGCCGCGTTGAGCAACCACACGATTCTTGGCCGGACCATGGCCCGCAGCGATAACTTCGACGAAGTGGCGTTTGATCGCGGCGTTGCGGTTGCCTTGTCTGCCGAAGGCGCGGCCGGGCCGTTATCGACGATCTTCAGCTGTCGCACCCTGGGCCTCACCGGTCAGCTGTCTGCCGACGCTCAGCCTGATTACTTGTCCGGGCTGCTGATTGGCCATGAGCTGGCATCCCTGGCAGCCATGCAGAACTCCCTTCATCCGCAACTGCCCGCTGTGATTCTGTTGGGCGGCGAGCAGCTGTGTGCGCGTTACTCCCGTGGGCTCAAGGCCTGCGGATTTACTCAGGTGACGGTGGCCGAGCAGGCAACCGAGCGCGGTCTATGGCAAGTGGCAAGCAATGCCGGCTTGCTCGCATCCACTGAAAAAGAGGTCTGAAATGCTCAAGCAAGCGCTGGTTCAAAACGGTCTGATCGCCATCCTGCGCGGTTTGCGCCCGGAAGAGGCGCCCGCCGTTGGCGATGTGTTGTACAAAGCCGGCTTCCGGGTCATCGAAGTGCCGCTCAATTCACCACAGCCTTACGACAGCATTCGCCTGCTGCGTCAGAGCCTGCCTGCCGATTGCCTGATCGGCGCGGGAACGGTGCTGACAGCCCAGCAAGTGAATCTGGTCAAAGAGGCCGGCGGTCAGGTGATCGTCATGCCCCACAGCGATCCCAAGGTGCTGCGTGCGGCCAAGGAGGCGGGTTTGTTCCTGTCCCCCGGCGTCGCGACCCCGACTGAAGCTTTCGCTGCCCTCGATGAAGGCGCTGACGTGCTCAAGCTGTTTCCTGCCGAGCAGATGAGTCCGGCGGTGGTCAAGGCCTGGCTGGCTGTGCTGCCGGTTGGCACCGTGCTGATCCCGGTAGGCGGCATCACGCCGGACAACATGAAGGTTTTCCTTGATGCCGGCGTAAAGGGCTTTGGTCTGGGCTCCGGACTGTTCAAACCCGGGATGAGCGCCGCTGATGTCGCGGAGCGCGCCGACGCTTATGTCCGAGCGTGGAAACAGCTGACTGAAAGCTTCTAACAAAGACAGTTTGAGATAAACAGAGCGCTCCAGGCGCCATATCCAATAAGAGAATCGCACACATGAAAATCACCAAACTCACGACATTCATCGTTCCGCCGCGCTGGTGTTTCCTCAAGGTCGAGACCGATCAGGGCATTACCGGCTGGGGCGAACCGGTGGTTGAAGGCCGCGCCCACACGGTCGCTGCGGCGGTTGAAGAACTCTCTGATTATCTGATCGGCAAAGACCCGCGCAACATCGAAGATATCTGGACCGTGCTCTACCGTGGCGGTTTCTATCGTGGCGGCGCGGTGCACATGAGTGCCCTCGCCGGGATCGATCAGGCGCTGTGGGACATCAAGGGCAAGCACCTTGGTGTCTCGGTCAGCGACCTGCTCGGCGGGCAAGTGCGCGACAAGATTCGCGTGTATTCCTGGATCGGTGGAGACCGTCCTGCTGACACTGCCCGCGCTGCGAAAGAGGCGGTGGAGCGGGGCTTCACGGCAGTCAAGATGAATGGCACCGAAGAACTGCAGTTCCTCGACACCTTCGACAAGGTCGATCTGGCACTGGCCAATGTCGCCGCGGTGCGCGATGCAGTGGGCCCGAATGTGGGTATCGGCGTCGACTTTCATGGCCGGGTACACAAACCCATGGCCAAGGTGCTGATGAAAGAACTGGACCCGTACAAGCTGATGTTCATCGAGGAACCGGTGCTCAGCGAAAACTATGAGGCATTGAAAGAGCTGGCGCCGCTGACCAGTACGCCCATTGCCTTGGGCGAGCGCTTGTTCTCTCGCTGGGATTTCAAACGGGTGCTGAGCGAAGGTTACGTGGACATCATCCAGCCCGATGCCTCCCATGCCGGCGGGATCACCGAAACCCGCAAAATCGCCAATATGGCCGAGGCTTACGATGTCGCTCTGGCGCTGCACTGCCCGCTTGGCCCCATTGCCCTGGCGGCATGTCTGCAGCTGGATGCGGTCTGCTACAACGCGTTCATTCAAGAGCAGAGCCTGGGCATCCATTACAACGAGAGCAACGACCTGCTGGATTACATCAAGAATCCCGAGGTGTTCGACTACGACAAGGGCATGGTGAAAATCCCCAACGGCCCGGGCCTGGGCATCGAGATCAATGAGGAATACGTCAAAGAGCGTGCTGCCATCGGCCACCGCTGGCGCAACCCGATCTGGCGCCACGCCGACGGCAGTTTTGCGGAGTGGTGATTCGCTCTGCCTTCGGATTGGAATGAGGTCCTGTGGGAGCGGTGCTTGCCCGCGATAAGGTTTAGGCGATCTAAATCAATACCGTGTCGCTCTCATCGCGGGCAAGCACCGCTCCCACAAGGATTGCGCCCGCCAAAGTTGCTCTAACCGTTCCAGACCTCAATAAACATAAAAAGAGGCACCTGTTATGCAAACCCGCACTCTCGAAGGCGCGGCGTCTTTAGTCACGCCGACGCGCAAGCGCTATTTCATCATGGTCCTGCTGTTTATCACCGTGGTGATCAACTACCTGGACCGCAGTAACTTGTCGATTGCCGCACCGGCGTTGACCACTGAGTTGGGTATCGACCCGATCCATGTCGGATTGATTTTCTCGGCGTTCGGCTGGACCTACGCCGCCATGCAATTGCCGGGTGGCTGGCTGGTGGACCGGGTGCCGCCGCGAATCCTGTACACCGTCGCGTTGCTGCTGTGGTCGCTGGCCACTATCATGCTCGGCTTTGCTGCCAGCTTCATTGCGCTGTTCGTACTGCGCATGGCGGTGGGTGCACTCGAAGCGCCAGCTTATCCCATCAATAGCCGCGTGGTGACCACCTGGTTTCCTGAGCGGGAGCGGGCAACGGCGATTGGTTTCTACACTTCCGGCCAATTCGTCGGCCTGGCGTTTCTGACCCCGGTCCTGGCCTGGCTGCAGGCGCATTATGGCTGGCACATGGTATTTGTCAGCACCGGCGCGGTGGGCGTGGTTTGGGCAGCCATCTGGTACTTGGTGTATCGCGAGCCCCGTGATTTCAAAGGCGTGAACGAGGCTGAAATCGAACTGATTCGCGAGGGCGGTGGGCTGGTGGACATCCAGACCGATACCGCCAGGGAAAAACGCGGTTTCAGCTGGCTCGATCTGGGCATCGTGCTCAGCAAGCGCAAGCTGTGGGGCATCTATCTGGGGCAGTTCTGCCTGAACTCGACGCTGTGGTTCTTCCTGACCTGGTTCCCGACTTATCTGGTGAAATATCGCGGTATGGATTTCATCAAGTCCGGCTTGCTGGCTTCGCTGCCGTTTCTTGCGGCCTTCGTCGGTGTGCTGTGTTCCGGTTTCTTCTCGGACTGGCTGATTCGCCGAGGTCATACGGTTGGCTTCGCCCGCAAGTTACCGATCATTGCCGGGCTGCTGATTTCGACGTCCATCATCGGCGCCAATTTTGTCGAGTCGACGCCGCTGGTGATTGCGTTCCTGGCGTTGGCATTCTTCGGTAACGGTCTGGCGTCGATCACCTGGTCGCTGGTCTCGACCTTGGCTCCAGCACGCTTGCTGGGCTTGACGGGTGGCACCTTCAACTTTATTGGCAATCTGTCGGCGATCGCCACGCCGATTGTGATCGGCTTCCTGGCGACCGGGGACTCCTTCGCGCCCGCCATCACCTACATCGCCGTTCTGGCGCTGATTGGTGCGCTTTCCTACATTCTGTTGGTGGGCAAGGTTGAGCGTATCGAGCTGTAGCGGCTGGCATGCAGACTGGCTGGCGGCGATAATGCCGCCAGCATTTTGATTGGAAAAGCCTGATATGTCGCAAGCTCCCGATACTCCAGGCAGTGCTTCCAAAGAGGCTGCACCCACCGGCACTCAAACACTGTTGCGCGGCCTTGGCGTTGTTCAGGCGGTGGCCAATGGCGCCCGTGATCTCAAGGAAATCGCGCTGCGCATCGGCACTACCCGCAGTACTACCCATCGGCTGGTCAGTTGCCTGGTAGACGAGCGCTACCTGCGAGTGCTGCCACAAGTCGGCTATCTGCTGGGCCCTAAACTGATCGAACTGGGTTTTCAGGCCCGCGAAGAGGTCCCGTTAGCCATGCTCGCCAGGCCTTACCTGGATGAGTTGTCGCAGTTGACCGGCGATACGGTGCACCTGGCGATCCGTGATGGCGACGAGGTGCTCTATCTGCACAAGAACCCGGGCCGCAATGGGCCAGAAATGCGTTCACGTGTGGGCCATCGCATGCCCTTGGCGCGCACCGGGATTGGCAAGGCGCTGCTGTTGGACAGTCCGGAAAGAGAGTGGCAGCGTCTGTATGACATCAGCCTGCCGCAAGTGACACCCAACCCGCTCTGGCCTGCGCATCAGGAGCAAACCTGGGCTCAGGTCTGTCAGCGCATGCGTGAGTATGTTGAGGGTGGGTATGCGTTCGATCTGGAAGACAACGAACCGTCGATCCGCTGCGTCGCGGCGCCGATTCGGGACGCCAGCAAGCAGATCATTGCCGGTATCAGCATCGCCAGTACCGTGCCTTACATGCCGCTGGAAAAGATGGCCGAGCTGGTGCCGTTGATCAAGCAGACGGCGGCGCGGCTGTCGGCCGAATTGGGAGGATGATCCCGAAACCTGTAGGAGCTGCCGAAGGCTGCGAAAGCGGTGTGTCAGACAAACACCATTCGCAGCCTGCGGCAGCTCCTACAGGGGGCAACTGTATTACGCCTTCAACGTCGCCATGTCGATCACGAAGCGGTATTTCACGTCGCCTTTCACAACACGCTCAAACGCTTCGTTGATATTGCGTATGTCGAGCATTTCGATGTCGCAGGTGATGTCGTGTTCGGCGCAGAAATCCAGTACTTCCTGAGTTTCCGCCATGCCGCCGATCATCGAGCCGGCCAGTACCTTGCGGGTCATCACCAGATTGACCGCATTCACCGGTGGATTGATCGGCTCGATCAGGCCAACCAGGATATGTACGCCGTCAAAACGCAGGGTTTGCAGGTATGGGTTCAGGTCGTGTTGCACCGGGATAGTATCCAGCAGGAAGTCGAAGGTCCCGGCAACGGCTTGCATCTGCGCTTCATCAGTGGAAATGACCACGTGATCGGCGCCCTGACGACGACCTTCCTCGGCTTTGCCGGCCGAGCGAGTGAACAGCGTCACTTCCGCGCCCATGGCCTTGGCGAACTTGATGCCCATGTGGCCCAGGCCACCCATGCCCAGTACACCCACTTTATGGCCAGCTTTGACGCCATAGTGCTTGAGGGGCGAGTAGGTGGTGATGCCCGCACAAAGAATTGGCGCTGCGCTTGCCAGGTTGAGCTTCTCTGGAATGCTGACAACGAAGCGCTCGCTGACCACGATGCTGTCGGAGTAGCCACCCATGGTCAGGCTGCCGTCGATGCGATCACGGCCTGCGTAGGTTGGCGTCATGCCGTTCTGGCAATAGTTTTCCAGATCGGCTTTACAGGCATCGCAAGTTCGGCACGAATCAACCATGCAACCTACGCCGACCAGATCGCCAACTTTGTATTTGCCCACGTCGGCGCCGACGGCAGTGACTTTGCCGACGATTTCATGGCCGGGCATCAACGGGTAGGACGCAAAGCCCCATTCGTTGCGAGCCTGGTGGATGTCGGAATGGCAGACGCCGCAGAACATGATTTCAATGGCCACGTCATCCGGCCGAGGGTCACGGCGCTCGAACTTCATGGGGGCGAGGGGGGCGGTCGATGATTGGGCCGCGTAACCGATAGCTGTATACATGGATAAACCTCGCGAGAGAGTACAAAAGTGAGGTGGTCCATTCTCCGGGAGTGGCTTGCTCAAGGCTATGAACATTCCTCCGCGAGTCATGCCTAATCCTCCGGCTGTGATCACTGCAATCTTGCTCAATCAGGCATATCTGCGATGATGCCGGTGTCTAATCCTCCGTTCGGTGCCTCATGTCGCTACCTCACCATTCCGATGCCAATGCCACGCTGGTTGAACTGATCAAGCCGTTGGCGACTCGCCCGGGTTTTGTGCCGACGCTGCTGCCTGGGGTCAATGTCGTGTCGCTTTCGACTTACGTAGCGAGCAGTCCGCAGATCTATGAGCCAAGCCTGATGATCATCGCCCAGGGCGGCAAGCTGGCAAGCCTCGGCGCACGTACTCTGGACTATGGCGCGGGCCACTACCTGGTCCAGGCGCTTTCTGTGCCGTTCATGTGCGAAACCTTCGCCACGCCGGAGGCGCCTTTATTCGGCGCGTCGGTAGCGATTGATCGGGTGATGCTGGGGGAGCTGGTGCAGACCATGGGGCCGATGCCGGATCAGGTCGTTGAGGCGCAGACGCCGGAGTCCATGACGTCGGTGGTGCTTGACGCGTCGATGCGCGAGGCAGTGGAGCGTTTGTTGCGCTGCCTGCATGATCCGCTGGATTGTCAGGTGATGGGCCAGTCGCGTTTGCGGGAAGTGCTGTATGCGGCGTTACGCGGCCCTCAGGCCGGGGTCTTGCGCGCGTTGGTCGCTCAGCAAAGTAACTTTTCCCGAATCGCTGCATCGCTGGCTTATCTGCACAGCCACTACGCCGAACCGTTGAACGTCGAGACGTTGGCCCGTCAGGCGAACATGAGCGCTTCGACCTTCCATGAGCATTTCAAGCGCAGCACGCTGTTATCGCCGGTGCAGTACCTCAAGCGGCTGCGATTGCTCAAGGCGCAACAAATGCTGATCGCCCAGGGCATGGGCGTAGCGCAGGTTGCGCACTGTGTCGGCTATCAAAGTACGTCGCAGTTCAGTCGCGAATACAAACGTTACTTTGATCGAAATCCCGGGGAGGAGGGCATGCAGCTGCGGATTCCTGCCTGAAGGGGCTGGATCCTGTAGGAGTGAGCTTGCTCGCGATTGGATTCCACAGGCGATAAATTATCGTCAGTTCTGACGCTACCGCGAGCAAGCTCACTCCTACAGATGCTCCTCCTATTACATATTCGGATACGTCGGGCCGCCTGCGCCTTCCGGTGCTACCCAGGTGATGTTCTGCGAAGGGTCCTTGATGTCACAGGTCTTGCAGTGCACGCAGTTCTGGGCGTTGATCTGGAAGCGCTTCTCGCCGTCTTCCTTGGTTACCACTTCGTAAACGCCTGCCGGGCAATAACGCTGAGCGGGTTCGTCATAGAGTGGCAGGTTGGTGCCAATCGGAATGCTCGGGTCGGTCAGCTTCAGGTGGCAAGGCTGTTCTTCTTCGTGGTTGGTACCGGAAATGAATACCGAGCTGAGTTTGTCGAAGCTGAGCTTGCCGTCGGGTTTCGGGTAGTCGATTTTTGCCGAGTCAGCAGCAAGTTTCAGACAGGCGTAATCCGGCTTGGTGTCGTGCAGGGTGAACGGCAGCTTGCCGCCGAAAATATTCTGATCAACGAAATTGAATGCGCCACCCATGATTGCGCCGTATTTGTGCAGCGCAGGGCCGAAGTTGCGGCTGGCGAACAGTTCTTCACGCAGCCAGCTGCCGTTGAAAGCCTCTACATAGGTTTGCAACTCGTCGCCGCCTTCCTTGCCTGCGAACAATGCATCAGCCACCGACTCGGCCGCCAGCATGCCGGACTTCATGGCGGTGTGACTGCCCTTGATCTTGGCGAAGTTCAGGGTGCCCAGATCGCAACCAATCAGCGCGCCACCAGGGAAGACCATCTTCGGCAGGGAGTTCAGGCCACCTTTGCAGATCGCCCGCGCGCCGTAGCTTATGCGCTTGCCGCCTTCCAGGTACTGAGCAACGACCGGGTGATGCTTGTAGCGCTGGAACTCGTCAAACGGCGACAGAAAAGGGTTGCTGTAAGAAAGATCAATGATCAGGCCGACCACCACCTGGTTGTTTTCCAGGTGATAAAGGAAGGAGCCGCCCATGTTGTCGTCATCCAGCGGCCAGCCGGCGGTGTGCACCACCAGGCCTTGCTCGTGTTTGGCTGGATCGATTTCCCAGATTTCTTTGAGGCCGATGCCGTAGTGCTGCGCGTCAGCTTCGGTGTCGAGGTTGAAGCGTTTGATCAACTGCTTGCCGATATGGCCACGGCAGCCCTCTGCGAACAGGGTGTATTTGCCGCGCAATTCCATGCCTGGTGTATACAGGCCATCTTTGGGTTTGCCTTCGCGGTCAACACCGAGATCACCGGTGACGATGCCGCGCACCACACCGTTTTCATCAATCAAGGCTTCCTGGGCTGCGAAGCCAGGGTAGATTTCCACGCCGAGGTTCTCGGCTTGCTGAGCGAGCCAGCGACACAGATTGCCCAGGGAGATGATGTAGTTGCCATCGTTGTGCATGGTTTTTGGCACAAACATATCTGGCACTTTTACCGATTTCTCGGCGCTGCGCAGGACGTAGATATCGTCGCGTTTGACCGGAGTGTTCAACGGTGCGCCGAGGTCTTTCCAGTCCGGGAACAATTCGTTCAGCGCGCGGGGCTCGAACACCGCACCTGAAAGAATATGTGCGCCAACTTCGGAGCCTTTCTCCACCACGCAGACGCTGATTTCCTGACCGGCTTCAGCAGCCTTTTGTTTAAGGCGGCACGCGGCAGACAGCCCGGCGGGGCCGGCACCGACGATGACCACGTCGAATTCCATAAATTCGCGTTCCACAGGCTATCTCCTACTCAAGGCTCACAGTATTTTTATAGGTAGCGTACAAACCGACGTGCGGGACATTGTCCTCGCCCGTTCAAATGGGGCGCATTATATCTACACCACCCGGCAGGTCCAATACAAACGTTTGTTTGAAATGGCTGCAACCCTGATAAATCATAGTGGTGCGGCTCATGACTGGCAGTTTTGTCGTATTGACCGCAAAACGGGTTGCGGTCAAGATACGGGCGGTTTTGCGCTCGCCGTAGGCTCAACATAGCCTGAACTGTACCTCTGCTGCGTCACGAGCGCGCTACAGAAATCCAGGTCACGAATAATGCGGTGCGAAGTTTACACGCCCGTTTGCGCCAGATGTACGGCATCAGGCGTTTATCCCTGGTTTAGGTGGCTCTTTTATCGGGTCCACTGTTCGTTCTGTACGAATACGGCTGTTTCCAGAGGTGGTTTGCTGTTAATTGCTGACGTATACCTATCGCCAGGTCCGCCCGGCGACTTCTTTTCACCGGAGAGAAACGAGGAATCCATGAAGGTTCTTGTAGCTGTCAAACGAGTGGTCGACTACAACGTCAAGGTTCGCGTCAAAGCGGACAACTCCGGCGTCGATCTCGCTAACGTCAAAATGTCGATGAATCCTTTCTGCGAAATCGCCGTGGAAGAAGCTGTACGCCTGAAAGAGAAGGGCGTCGCTACCGAGATCGTCGTCGTTTCCATCGGCCCGACCAATGCTCAGGAGCAACTGCGCACCGCGCTGGCACTGGGTGCTGACCGCGCCATCCTCGTCGAGTCCGCCGATGAACTGAACTCCCTGGCAGTGGCCAAGCTGCTCAACGCCGTCGTAGCGAAGGAGCAGCCACAGCTGGTCATCCTCGGTAAGCAGGCGATCGACAGTGACAACAATCAGACCGGCCAGATGCTGGCAGCTCTGAGCGGCTACGCTCAGGGTACCTTCGCTTCGAAAGTTGAAGTGAGCGGTGACAAGGTTGCCGTAACCCGTGAAATCGACGGCGGTCTGCAGACCGTTTCGTTGAGCCTGCCGGCCATCGTTACCACCGACCTGCGTTTGAACGAGCCACGCTATGCGTCGCTGCCGAACATCATGAAAGCCAAGAAGAAGCCGCTTGAAGTGCTGACGCCTGACGCTTTGGGTGTTTCCACCGCTTCCACGACCAAGACCCTCAAGGTTGAAGCACCGGCTGCTCGCAGCGCGGGCATCAAGGTCAAGTCGGTGGCTGAACTGGTCGAGAAACTGAAAAACGAAGCGAAGGTAATCTAATTATGACTATCTTGGTAATCGCAGAACACGACAACGCTGCACTGGCCCCGGCCACGCTGAACACCGTAGCCGCCGCAGCCAAAATCGGCGGCGACATTCATGTGCTGGTCGCAGGTCAGGGCGCTGGCGCCGTGGCTGAAGCTGCAGCGAAGATTGCCGGCGTGTCCAAAGTGCTGGCGGCCGACAACGCAGCCTATGCTCACCAGCTGCCGGAAAACATCGCGCCACTGGTGGTCGAGCTGGCTTCGGGTTACAGCCACATCCTGGCTGCCGCCACGTCCAACGGCAAAAACATCCTGCCTCGCGTCGCTGCACAGCTGGACGTTGACCAGATCTCTGAAATCATCTCGGTTGAATCGGCTGATACCTTCAAGCGTCCGATCTACGCCGGTAATGCTATCGCCACCGTGCAATCTTCGGCTTCGGTCAAGGTAATCACCGTGCGTGCCACTGGCTTTGATCCGGTTGCAGCTGAAGGTGGTTCTGCTTCGGTTGAAGCTGTTTCGGCCGCTCACGATGCGGGCAAATCCAGCTTTGTTGGCGAAGAGCTGGCCAAGTCCGATCGTCCTGAATTGACCGCTGCCAAGATCGTCGTTTCCGGCGGTCGTGGTATGCAGAACGGTGACAACTTCAAACATCTGTACGCTCTGGCCGACAAGCTGGGCGCTGCGGTCGGCGCTTCCCGTGCCGCCGTGGACGCAGGCTTTGTGCCGAACGACATGCAGGTCGGTCAGACCGGCAAGATCGTAGCGCCACAGCTGTATATCGCGGTCGGTATTTCCGGCGCGATCCAGCATCTGGCCGGCATGAAGGATTCCAAAGTGATCGTAGCAATCAACAAGGATGAAGAAGCACCGATCTTCCAGGTGGCCGATTACGGTCTGGTGGCTGATCTTTTTGAAGCAATACCTGAGCTGGAGAAGCTGGTTTAAACCAGGGTCTTCGCTTATAAACAAACCCGTTCGTTTGGTCGAACTGAGCATTGCAGGTTTTATGCATGTTCATACGGCCGAGGCGAACGGGTTTTTTATTGGTCATTTTTTCAAAGCGAAGGACACACCATGTTTCAGCTGAAACGCCTGCTTTCAGCGCTGGGTCTCGGGCTCATGGCTGGGCCGATCATTGGCGCAAACCTGGCTTTTGCAGCAGGCAAGTGCGAGCGATTGATCGTAACGGGCAGCCCCGATGCGCCTCCTTACCTGTGGCGCGATCCGCAGGATCCCAAGCATCTGATCGGCGCCAGCGCTGACTTGATCAAGCAAGTCGCCGCTGAGTTGGGAGTGAAGGTCGAAGTGTTGTATGCGGGCAAGCGCAGTCAGGCGCTGGACGAAGTGCGTACCGGGCGCATGGATATGTTGATTGATGCGCCGCTGAGTCTGACTCAGCTCGACGCGCTCGACTACATACATCCTCCGATCATACAAAACGAAGTCATGGTCTGGACTCGTCGTGACCAGTCACTGCGGCTCGATGCTGTTATTGACCTTCAGGGCCACAAAGGCGCTGCCTCTGAGAGGATCCGTCTGACCCCGGAATTTGAATCTGTGGTCAAGGCGAACCTGGCTGTCGAGCGCTTACCGAATTTGACCGAGGCTTTTCAGAAACTGATGCTCGGTCAGGTGGATTACGTACTCGCCAGTCTTTATCCGGGCATAGCCATGGTTCAGACCCTTGGGTTTTCCGAGGACTTGATCGTCAAGCAAATCCCGGCCGACAGACCCGGCTTGTATTTGGCGCTTTCTTTCAACTCGGCGTGTAACGAGGGTTGGCTGCGCGGACAGCTCGCAAAAAAGATGACAGAATCAGCCGCCTCCGGCCTCTCGGAAGGGGCAGTCAAACGCAATCTGGGCATCTGGAAAGCGCAACTGCTGCAACCGACAAGTGCCAGTGCCTTAAACAAATAGGGCCCCAAACAAGTAGGAATGTTTTTTGTGAGTTCTTTTTCCAATATCCGCCCCCTATTTGCCGCGGTGGTACTAGCCACATTAGTCGGCTGCGCCAATGATCCGGCACCCATCGAGCAGATGAAACTGACCGAAAAGGCTGTCGAGCAGGCCAGGGCCGTGGGTGCTACTGACGATCAGGCTGAGCTGCAGGCTGCGCAGGCGAAACTCGTTCAGGCCCGCGCCGACATGAATTCTGAGTCGTTCAAGGCTGCCCGTATGCAGGCTGAGCAGGCCGAACTGGATGCCCGACTGGCTGAAGCGCAAGTTCTGACAGCGAAAAGCGAAGAGCAGATTACCCAGCTCAACACCCGACTGAATCGTCTGCGCAAGCAACTGGGAGAAGGCCAATGAGTCGCTTTCCTCGTTTATTGAGCGTGTGCGTATTGCTGGGTTCTGCCGGGCTGTATGGCTGTGCGGGCCAGCAGAATAACGATCAGGCCTTACAGCAAGCCAGTGCCGATTTTCAGAAGGTCAAAGAAGATACGGATGTTCTGCGCAGTGCACCCAAGGATGTGATCCGTGCGGGTGAGCTGCTGGGCAAGGCCGAGCGTCTTTCGAGTTACCTGGGGACGGGTAACGATGTGGCTCATTACGCCTACTTGAGTCGTCGCTACAGCGAGATCGCCCGGGAGCATAGCAATATGCTGCTTAATACCGAGCGTCTGGCGAAAATGGAAATGGAGCGTCAGCGCCTGCAATTGGCGTTGCGTGAAGCCAAGCTGGCCAGTGCCCAGCAGCAGGGCCGATGGCTGGAAGATCAGATCGTCAGCCTGGCAACCACACAGACCGAGCGTGGGCTGGTGATGACGCTCGGTGACGTGCTGTTCGATACCGGACACACAGAGCTTAAGAGCTCGGCTAACCGCACAGTGCTAAAGGTTGTTCAGTTTCTCCAGCTCAATCCCAAGCGCGTGGTACGCATTGAGGGGTACACCGACAACGTCGGAGACAAGCAGGAGAATCTGCAACTATCCAGAAACAGGGCTCAGTCGGTTGCGGATGTCCTGACCGACCTGGGGGTCGACGATAAACGTATCCAGGTTCAGGGCTACGGTGACCAGTTCCCCGTGGATGCCAACGCTTCAGAGCGCGGTCGTGCTCAGAATCGCCGGGTTGAGATCGTTTTTTCTGACGCTGAAGGGCAGTTGGGCCCCAATCGTTAATAAAGTTTGAAAATAAATCGACATCGGTTTCCGGTGTCGATTTTTTTTGGCCTAAAAAGCCTGAAGCTTGGCGTTTATGCCTCATAGAAAAATAATTCAGCTGCACTTTGTGCTGGCGAACCGGGAAACTGTCCCAGTACACTTCTGAACTGTGCCGGTGACGAATTTATAAAAAACAGGTCGCTTGCAATATCGAGGCGGTGTGATGACCAATCTTCTTCTGTATCAAAAAATAGCTCAGCAACTCGCTGAAGATATTCGTCGCGGCGTTTATCAGCCAGGTGAACGCGTGCCCTCGGTGCGCAAGATGAGTTCGCAGCTCAATGTCAGCCACGCCACCGTCTTGCAGGCATACGCGAACCTTGAAGATCAGGGACTGATTCGCGCACGGCCGCAGTCAGGTTACTACGTGCATCAGACGCCGGCCCTGACTGCGTCTACGCCTGACATCGCCCGCGTCGAGCGTCCCAGCCTGGTGACGCGCAGCAGCATCATTCAGCAAGTATTGGTCGAATCGCGCCGTGATGGCGTATTCCCTTTGGGTGCTGCCGTGCCGCATGTGGACTATCTGCCTGTGCGCGCCTTGCACCAGCAGATCGCCAAGGTCACGCGTTTCCATAGTCCGCGGGCATTTAGCTACATGTTTAGCCCTGGTTTTGAGCCGCTGCGCCGTCAGGTAGCCATTCGTATGCGTGATGCGGGCGTCGTAGTCGACCCTTCCGAAATCGTCATCACACACGGTTGTGTCGATGCGTTGCAAATGTCGCTCAGGGTGCTGACTCGCCCTGGGGATCTGATTGCCGCCGAGTCACCGGCATACTACGGGCTGTTGCAGTTGGCGGACTTGTTAGGGCTCAAGGTGATCGAGATCCCTAGTGATCCGGCGACCGGCATAAGCCTCGAAGCCCTGCAGCTGGCGGCCAATCAGTGGTCAATCAAAGCGCTGGTTCTGACTTCTCGGCTCAGCAACCCTCTGGGCGGCACGATTCCCGAAGATCGGCAGAAGCATCTGCTGCGCCTGGCTTCGGATTTTGATATTCAGATTGTTGAAGACGATATCTACGGCGAGTTGATGTTTGAACAGGGTCGAACCAAGGCCCTTAAGGCGTTTGATCGTCTGGGCCGCGTCATATACTGCTCGAGCTTTTCCAAAACCCTGTCTCCCGGCGTGCGCATTGGCTGGATGATTGCGGGCAAGTATCAGGCGGAGATTCAGCGTTTGCAGACCTTCAGCACTCATTCGGCGTGCAGTGTTACTCAAATGGGAGTGGCGGCCTACTTGGAAAACGGCGGGTATGACCGACATTTGCGGTTCATTCGCCTGGAGTATCGGAAAAATCTCAGCGCTTTCCAACTGGCGGTGCAGCAGTTTTTCCCGGAAGGCACGCAAATGAGTCGGCCTCTGGGCGGTTTCATTCTGTGGGTCAGTTTGCCAGGGCGCGTCAACACTCAGGATCTGCACATCCGTGCGCTTGAACAGGGCATCAGCATCGCGCCGGGTCTGATCTTCAGCAATACAGAACAGTTCAATCACTGCATTCGCTTGAACTGTGGCATTCCCTGGAATCGAGAGGCGGAGAGGGCGCTTATGACTTTGGGGATGCTCGCCAAGCAACTGTGTCAGGAGGCGGTTGTCAGCTATTGACTCAGGGCTGCATTCAATCGGAAGGGCTGGCGATTGTGCCAATTATCAGAGGCTTGGCGCTATCGCCTTGTCAGAATGCTCTCAACAGGCCAGCATAGGGTTTTCTGCCTTTGTCCTCTATGTCCATGAAAGCTCATCGTTGCGTTGGATTGTTGCTTGTCGTTCTGCTGAGTGCCTGTGACGCTCAGGACCCGCCTGCGCCGAAGCCTAAGGTGGCTGCGGATGCCGCGCAAATCAAGGCGCAGGCGCCCGTTGCTGTTCCGCCGCCGGCCGAGGTCAAGAGCGCAGCGGTAGAGCCTGCCAAGCCGCCGGTGCATGACCTCTCCCCCAACGTGTCTGTGGTGCCGGTCACTGCCAGTGGCGACGCTGCTCCCGCGAAGTCTGCGACCTCCGCCAAGGCTCAGGCGAAGGCATCTCCGAAGTCTGCAGCCGATGCCAAGAAGCAAGCTGCAGCAAAAAAATCCGTGGCCGCCAGCAAAAAAGTTGTCAAGGAAACCAGTCTGAACAACGCCAAGCTGGACTTGAGCCTGCCTCCTGAGCTTGCGCGAGAAGTTGCTAAGGAGAAAAAGCCCAACGCCACTGCGCGTTCTTCCGCTCGCAAGCCGATCCTGCCGCAGATGTTCGGTGATAAGGACGACTCTTCAGGCCAGGGGCCTTTTGAATTGAATGGTCGCTTGCTGAGCAACGAGATGCAGCTACAGATGCGCAACGACAATCGTCGGGATGTGGAAGGCGCCGCGTTGGACTTCAAGTTCAAGCAATAGCGACAAAACATTTCAAACGGTTGTTTCAGCCGCTATCATCTCCTCCTCAATTCGCTTTCAAGGGTGCTGGTCATGGACTGCCGCTCGGGTTGTGGTGCTTGCTGCATCGCTCCTTCCATCACGTCTCCGATCCCTGGTATGCCCCACGGCAAGCCGGCTGGCGAACGTTGTGTGCATCTTTCAGTCGAATCACTGTGCGCGCTGTTCGGCAAGCCTGAACGTCCGCCAGTGTGTAGCCAGTTCAAGGCTGAGCCGGACGTTTGCGGCGTTGATCAGGCTGATGCGATACGCCTGATTACCTGGTGGGAGGTCGCTACGGCAGTTGCATGATCTTTCTGGGGTGACCGAATTGATTCGCCGGGACTTTAAACAATAAGGAATAAAACAATGAGTTCGTTGCATTCGATGGCTGTTATCTGTGGGTTGGCGGTATTCATGTCCGCCGCTGCTCACGCCGAAGACTGGCAGGTGGCGAAGGAGGAGGGCGGAATCAAGGTTTCGTTGAGTGAAGTGGCGGGCTCCAAGTACAAGGCCTACCGTGGCGAAACGGTGATCAACGCCAGTCTCGGCAAGCTGCGTGCCCTCCAGGAAGACGTCGTGGGTGCCTGCGCATGGATTCACGAGTGCAAGGCACAGAAACTGCTCAAGCATGAAGGTGGGAAGGTCTGGACCTACACCCAATTCAATACACCATGGCCGGTGACGCCGCGTGACTCGGTATTGCTGGTCACCACTCAGGAAGGTCCGGACGGTAGCCTGACTCGCAAGCTTGAAGGGCAACCCAAATATATCCCTGAAGAGCAGGGCTTTGTTCGGGTCGCGCAAGTTGAAGGCTACTGGAAGTTCGTTCCGCAGGGGCCAGGCAAGACGCAGGTAACTTACCAGGTGCACACCGAGCCCGGCGGTAGCGTGCCTTCCTGGCTGGCAAATAAGTTTGTGGTTGATGCGCCGTTTAATACGTTGAAAGCGTTGAAGGAAAAGGCTGAGAAGTAAGCGTGGGGTACCCTGTAGGAGCTGCCGAAGGCTGCGAAGGCGGTTGTTCTGACACGCCGCTGTTCGCAGCCTTCGGCAGCTCCTACACGGGTCGTGTTCCGGAAATGAAAAGGGCTGCCCACTGGCAGCCCTTTTTTTGTTGCGTAAAGCTTACTTGCGGTCTTCCAGTGGCACGATGTCGCGTGCGACATAGCCGGTGTACAGCTGGCGTGGACGGCCAATCTTGTACGGGCTGGACAGCATTTCTTTCCAGTGGGAAATCCAGCCGACAGTCCGCGCCAGGGCGAAGATCACGGTGAACATGCTGGTCGGAATGCCGATAGCCTTGAGGATGATGCCCGAATAGAAGTCGACGTTCGGGTACAGCGAGCGCTCGATGAAGTACGGATCGGTCAGCGCGATCTCTTCCAGGCGCATCGCCAGCTCGAGTTGCGGGTCATTGGTGATGCCCAGCTCCTTGAGAACTTCGTCGCAGGTCTGCTTCATTACGGTGGCACGTGGGTCACGGTTCTTGTAAACCCGGTGACCGAAGCCCATCAACTTGAATGGATCGTTCTTGTCCTTGGCCTTGGCAATGAATTTGTCGATGTTCGATACATCGCCGATTTCATCAAGCATGGACAATACTGCTTCGTTCGCGCCGCCGTGAGCTGGGCCCCAGAGTGCAGCGATACCGGCAGCGATACACGCGAACGGGTTGGCGCCCGAGGAGCCCGCCATTCGAACGGTGGAGGTCGACGCGTTCTGTTCATGGTCGGCGTGCAGGATGAAGATCTTGTCCATCGCCTTGGCCAGAACCGGGCTGATCGGTTTGATCTCGCACGGTGTGTTGAACATCATGTGCAGGAAGTTCTCGGCGTAGCTCAGGTCGTTGCGCGGGTACATCATAGGCTGGCCCATGGAGTACTTGTAGACCATTGCTGCCAGGGTTGGCATCTTCGCCACGAGGCGAATGGCCGAGATTTCACGATGCTGGGGATTATTGATATCCAGAGAGTCGTGATAGAACGCCGACAGCGCTCCGACCACGCCGCACATCACCGCCATCGGGTGAGCGTCACGACGGAAGCCGTTGAAGAAAGTCTTCAGCTGTTCGTGGACCATCGTGTGGTTCTTGACCACAACCACGAACTGGGCTTTCTGTTCAGCGGTTGGCAGTTCACCGTTGAGCAGCAGGTAGCAGGTTTCGAGATAGTCCGACTGTTCGGCCAGTTGCTCGATCGGATAGCCGCGATGCAGCAGGATCCCGTTGTCACCGTCAATGTAGGTGATCTTCGACTCGCAAGACGCGGTCGACATGAAGCCTGGGTCGAATGTGAAGCGGCCGGTGGCTGTGAGGCCGCGTACGTCGATGACGTCGGGACCTACGGTGCCGGTCAGAATGGGCAGCTCGACGGGGGCTGCGCCCTCGATGATCAACTGCGCTTTATTGTCAGCCATGTGGCCTCCTATTTATGCTTCAAATCATCAGACAGGCCCCCCACGCAGGGCCCGCACCACTATAGATAGATAAATTCTAAAGTCAATTTGCCTAAAGTCGTGTTTCAGAAGGCTTTGAGGCTGGTTGCAGGGTGCGACATTTTGTCCACTTACGCTTTTTTTCAGGCCAGCGCAATCCACCATTTTGGCGAGTATGCGCGTTGTCATTAGCGGCCTAACTGTCTATACTCGGCGTCCGACCGCCAGGGGCTTTAGGGCCTGTTTTACCGGAGGTCGTCACTCCCTGGGTGGTGGGTACCTGACCAGTGCACTTCCCAATAATTTGCCCTGATTGTTAGGGGCTCTTCAGTGTGAAAAAAGCCGTGAAAAGCCAACGACCTGTAAACCTAGACCTAAGGACCATCAAACTCCCAGTCACTGCTTACACGTCCATCCTTCACCGTGTATCCGGCGTCATCCTCTTTGTCGGCCTTGTCATCATGCTTTACGCATTGGACAAGTCGCTGAGCTCAGAAGAAGGGTTCGGTGAAGTGAAAGCGTATCTGACCAGTCCGCTGGCCAAGCTTGTGATCTGGGCCCTGTTGTCTGCCCTGCTTTATCACCTCGTGGCGGGCATCCGTCACCTGGTCATGGATGCGGGCATCGGCGAGACGCTGGAAGGCGGCAAGCGGGGCTCCAAAATCGTTATCGTCGTGTCTGTGGTGATAATCGTTCTGGCAGGAGTATGGATATGGTAACCAACGTCACTAACCTGTCGCGTTCGGGCCTCTATGACTGGATGGCGCAGCGCGTATCTGCGGTCGTGCTCGCGGCTTATTTCATTTTTCTGATCGGATACCTCGTGGCCCATCCAGGCCTCGACTATGCCACCTGGCATGCGCTGTTCTCGCACAACGGGATGCGTATCTTCAGTCTCTTGGCCCTGGTTGCCCTTGGCGCTCACGCCTGGGTCGGCATGTGGACCATCGCCACTGACTACCTGACGCCAATGGCGCTGGGCAAGTCGGCGACGACTGTGCGTTTCCTTTTCCAGGCAGTCTGCGGCGTTGCGATGTTCGCTTACTTTGTCTGGGGTGTGCAGATTCTTTGGGGTATCTGATTCATGGCTAACATAAATACACTTTCATTCGACGCCATCATCATTGGTGGCGGCGGTGCAGGCATGCGCGCTGCGTTGCAGCTGGCTCAAGGTGGCCACAAGACCGCCGTAGTCACCAAGGTGTTCCCGACCCGCTCCCACACCGTTTCCGCTCAAGGTGGTATCACCTGCGCCATTGCCTCTGCCGATCCTAACGATGACTGGCGCTGGCACATGTACGACACCGTCAAGGGTTCCGACTATATCGGTGACCAGGACGCGATCGAGTACATGTGTTCCGTAGGCCCTGAAGCCGTTTTCGAGCTGGAGCACATGGGGCTGCCGTTCTCGCGCACCGAGCAGGGCCGTATCTATCAGCGTCCGTTTGGTGGTCAGTCCAAGGACTTCGGTAAAGGTGGTCAGGCTGCTCGTACCTGCGCTGCGGCGGACCGTACCGGTCACGCATTGCTGCACACCCTGTACCAGGCCAACCTGAAGGCTGGCACTGTATTCCTCAACGAATACTACGCAGTGGATCTGGTGAAGAACCAGGATGGCGCATTTGTCGGCATCATCGCCATTTGCATCGAAACCGGTGAAACCTCCTACATTCGCTCTAACGCGACTGTACTGGCCACTGGTGGTGCAGGCCGCATCTATTCCTCTACTACCAACGCCCTGATCAACACTGGCGACGGCGTGGGCATGGCATTGCGTGCAGGTGTTCCGGTCCAGGACATCGAGATGTGGCAGTTTCACCCAACCGGTATCGCCGGCGCAGGTGTACTGGTTACCGAAGGTTGCCGTGGTGAAGGTGGTTACCTGATCAACAAGCATGGCGAGCGTTTCATGGAGCGTTACGCTCCGAACGCCAAAGACCTTGCCGGTCGCGACGTTGTTGCACGTTCCATGGTCAAGGAAATCATTGCTGGTAACGGCTGTGGTCCAGATGGCGACCATGTAATGCTCAAACTTGATCACCTCGGTGAAGAAGTGCTTCACAGCCGTCTGCCAGGGATCATGGAGCTGTCCAAGACCTTTGCTCACGTTGACCCGGCTGTCGCGCCTATTCCAGTTGTTCCGACCTGCCACTACATGATGGGCGGCGTTGCCACCAACATTCACGGTCAGGCGATTACGCAAGACGCCGCAGGCGTGGATCAGATCATTCCTGGCCTGTTCGCGGTAGGCGAAGTAGCTTGCGTATCGGTTCACGGCGCCAACCGTCTGGGTGGCAACTCGCTGCTGGACCTGGTGGTATTCGGTCGTGCTGCCGGTCTGCACCTGGAGCAAGCGCTCAATGAAGGTGTTGATTACCGTCGAGCTTCCGAGACTGACATCGATGCTGCGCTGGCACGTCTGAGTGGCTTGAACGAGCGCACTGAAGGCGAAGATGTCGCCACGCTGCGTAAAGAGCTGCAAAGCTGCATGCAGAACTACTTCGGTGTGTTCCGTACCGGCGAGTACATGCAGAAGGGTATTGCCCAGTTGGCCGGTCTGCGTGAGCGCATCGCCAACGTCAAGATCAACGACAAGAGCCAGGCGTTCAACACCGCCCGTATCGAAGCGCTGGAATTGCAAAACCTGCTGGAAGTTGCCGAAGCCACGGCGATTGCCGCAGAACATCGTAAAGAGTCCCGTGGTGCTCACGCCCGTGAAGACTTCGAAGATCGCGACGACGAAAACTGGTTGTGCCACACCCTGTACTTCCCGGGTGACAAGCGCGTAACCAAGCGTGCCGTGAACTTCTCGCCGAAAACCGTCCCGACTTTTGAACCTAAGATTCGGACTTATTAAGGGTGGCCGATATGTTGCAAGTCAGTGTTTATCGCTACAACCCTGATCAGGACGCCGCGCCGTTCATGCAGGAGTTCCAGGTCAATACAGACGGCAAGGACATCATGGTCCTGGACGTGCTGGCTCTGATCAAAGAACAGGATGAAGGCTTCTCCTATCGTCGTTCGTGCCGCGAAGGTGTTTGCGGTTCCGATGGTATGAATATCAACGGCAAGAACGGGCTGGCCTGCATTACGCCGCTGTCCGCCGTGGTCAAAGGCAACAAGCTGGTGGTACGTCCACTGCCTGGTTTGCCGGTTATACGTGACCTGGTCGTCGATATGAGCATCTTCTACAAGCAGTACGAGAAGGTTAAGCCCTATCTGCTCAACGACACTCCGGCTCCGGCCATCGAGCGTCTGCAAACTCCTGAAGAGCGTGAAAAGCTGGACGGTTTGTACGAGTGCATCCTGTGCGCTTGCTGTTCGACTTCCTGCCCGTCCTTCTGGTGGAATCCTGACAAGTTCCTCGGTCCAGCTGCACTGCTGCAAGCCTACCGCTTCCTGGCTGACAGCCGTGACAACAAGACCGCTGAGCGTCTGGCTTCCCTTGATGATCCGTTCAGCGTATTCCGCTGCCGCGGGATCATGAACTGCGTAAACGTTTGTCCGAAGGGCCTTAACCCAACCAAGGCTATCGGTCACGTACGCAACATGCTCCTGCAAAACGGCGTCTGATTTGACTGTTACACCGTAATGCCGTAGTAACCGCTGCGGCGCAGGCTTCAACCGGCGCCGTAGTTTTAACCTGAGCAGCAGCTACGTCTGCGGCTCTTATTTTGAAGAAATGAGACCAGCAGGGGCATCCGGGCTGGTACCCGGACTATCTGCGTGATCCTAAGTGGCTTGATACAGTCGCTGCACATGACTATCTCAGGTTTGCTGTGGTGTCTTCGCCGGTGGTGTCCCCTTACCGAGGGTGACCAAGCATGCAAGAAAGCGTGATGCAGCGCATGTGGAACAGTGCCCACCTTTCCGGTGGTAACGCTGCCTATGTGGAAGAGCTCTATGAGCTCTACCTGCACGACCCTAACGCTGTGCCAGAGGAATGGCGCACCTACTTTCAGAAGTTGCCCGCTGACGGCAACTCTGCCACCGATGTATCGCATTCGACGATTCGCGATCATTTCGTGCTGCTGGCCAAAAACCAGCGCCGCGCCCAACCGGTATCTGCCGGGAGCGTGAGCAGTGAGCATGAGAAGAAGCAAGTCGAAGTACTGCGGCTCATCCAGGCTTATCGTATGCGCGGCCACCAGGCAGCGCAGCTCGATCCGCTGGGATTGTGGCAACGTCCTGCGCCAGCTGACCTGTCGATCAACCACTACGGGCTGACCAACGCTGACCTCGACACCACCTTCCGCGCCGGTGACTTGTTCATTGGCAAAGAGGAAGCGAGCCTACGTGAAATTCACGAGACCTTACAGCAGACATATTGCCGCACCATTGGCGCCGAATTTACGCACATCGTCGATTCCGAACAGCGCAACTGGTTCATGCAGCGTCTGGAAAGCGTCCGTGGTCGTCCTGCGTTTTCCGCTGAAATCCAGAGCCACTTGCTTGAGCGCGTAACCGCGGCCGAGGGCCTGGAGAAGTACCTGGGCACCAAGTACCCTGGCACCAAGCGTTTCGGTCTGGAAGGTGGCGAGAGCCTGATCCCGATGCTTGACGAGTTGATCCAGCGCTCGGGTTCCTACGGCACCAAGGAAATCGTTATCGGCATGGCCCACCGTGGTCGTCTGAACGTACTGGTCAACACCTTTGGCAAGAACCCTCGCGAACTGTTTGATGAGTTCGAGGGCAAGAAAAAGGTCGAGCTGGGCTCGGGTGACGTTAAATATCACCAGGGTTTCTCTTCGAACGTGATGACCACCGGCGGTGAAGTTCACCTGGCCATGGCATTCAACCCGTCCCACCTGGAGATCGTTTCGCCAGTGGTCGAAGGGTCCGTTCGTGCTCGTCAGGATCGTCGTAACGATCCTACTGGTGACAAGGTTCTGCCTATTTCCCTCCACGGTGATGCTGCTTTCGCAGGGCAGGGCGTGGTGATGGAAACCTTCCAGATGTCGCAGACCCGCGGCTTCAAGACTGGCGGTACCGTCCACATCGTCATCAACAACCAGGTTGGCTTCACCATCAGCAACCCGGAAGACTCGCGCTCAACCGAGTACGCGACCGACGTTGCCAAGATGATCCAGGCGCCGATTCTCCATGTGAATGGCGATGACCCTGAAGCTGTCCTGTTCGTCACCCAGCTGGCCATTGACTACCGCATGCAGTTCAAGCGTGACGTGGTTATCGATCTGGTCTGCTATCGCCGTCGCGGTCACAACGAAGCTGACGAGCCAAGTGGCACCCAGCCGTTGATGTATCAGCAGATCACCAAGCAGCGCACAACTCGTGAACTGTATGCCGAGAAGCTGACCAAGGCCGGTGTTCTGGATGATGCCCGCGTACAAGGCAAGATTGATGACTACCGCAATGCGCTGGACAATGGTCTGCACGTTGTAAAAAGTCTGGTCAAAGAGCCGAACAAAGAACTGTTCGTGGACTGGCGTCCGTATCTGGGCCACGCCTGGACTGCGCGTCATGACACCCGCTTCGACCTGAAGACTCTGCAGGAACTGTCCGCCAAACTGATGGAGCTGCCTGAAGGCTTCGTGGTTCAGCGTCAGGTGCAGAAGATCTACGAAGACCGTCAGAAAATGCAAGCCGGCGGCCTGCCGATCAACTGGGGTTACGCTGAAACCATGGCGTACGCGACCCTGGCGTTCGAAGGTCACCCGATCCGCATGACAGGTCAGGACATCGGTCGCGGTACGTTCTCGCACCGTCACGCTGTGCTGCACAACCAGAAAGACGCCGGGACTTACATCCCGCTGCAGAATCTGTATGCCGGTCAGCCACGTTTCGATCTGTATGACTCCTTCCTCTCGGAAGAAGCCGTGCTGGCGTTCGAATACGGTTACTCGACGACTCAGCCAGACGCGCTGGTTATCTGGGAAGCCCAGTTCGGCGACTTCGCCAACGGTGCGCAAGTGGTTATTGACCAGTTCATCACTAGCGGCGAGCACAAGTGGGGCCGTCTGTGCGGTCTGACCATGTTGCTGCCTCACGGTTATGAAGGGCAGGGCCCAGAGCACTCGTCTGCACGTCTTGAGCGTTACCTGCAAGGCTGCGCCGAGCACAACATTCAGGTGTGTGTGCCGACCACGCCGTCGCAGATCTACCACCTGTTGCGTCGTCAGGTTATCCGTCCGCTGCGCAAGCCGCTGATCGTGCTGACACCTAAATCGCTGTTGCGTCACAAGCTGGCCGTTTCGACCCTGGAAGACCTCGCTGAAGGTTCGTTCCAGACCGTTATCCCGGAAATCGATACCCTCGATGCCGCCAAGGTGACGCGTCTGGTTCTGTGCAGCGGCAAGGTTTACTACGACCTGCTGGAAAAACGCCGTGCCGAAGGCCGTGAAGATATTGCCATCGTGCGTATCGAACAGCTGTATCCGTTCCCGGAAGATGACCTGATGGAGGCGATCGCGCCTTACTCCAACCTACAGAATGTAGTGTGGTGCCAGGAAGAGCCGATGAACCAGGGTGCCTGGTACAGCAGTCAGCATCACTTGCGTCGCAGCGTGGGCAATCACAACCGCAACCTCGTTCTCGAGTATGCCGGCCGTGATGCTTCTGCAGCGCCTGCTTGTGGGTATGCTTCGATGCACGCTGAACAGCAGGAAAAACTGCTGCAAGATGCCTTCACTGTTTAACGCCTTCGCGCATTAGAAACCGAATTAAGGAATTACAGATAATGGCTATCGAGATCAAAGCCCCCTCTTTCCCGGAATCAGTTGCCGACGGCACCATTTCCAAGTGGCACAAACAGCCGGGCGAGGCGGTCAAGCGTGACGAGCTGCTGGTTGACATCGAAACTGACAAAGTCGTGCTGGAAGTACTGGCTGAAGCTGACGGCGTACTGGCATCGATCGTTAAAGGCGAGGGCGAAATCGTCCTGTCCAACGAGCTGATCGCTACCCTGGATGCGGGCGGCGCCGCTTCTGCAGCTCCGGCTGCTGCCGCTGCTGCACCTGCCGCTGCCCCGGCTCAGGCGGCTGCTCCTGCTCCTGCCGCTGCTGGCGACGAAGATTCGGTTGCCGCTCCGGCTGCCCGCAAGCTCGCTGAAGAAAACGGCATCAATCTGGCCAACGTCAAAGGCACTGGCAAAGACGGCCGTGTGACCAAGGAAGATGTGGTTGCTGCTGTTGAAGCGAAGAAATCCGCTCCGGCTGCTGCGCCTGCTGCCAAGCCTGCTGCTGCCGCTGCTCCTGTTATCGCCGCTGGCGATCGCACCGAGAAGCGCGTACCGATGACTCGTGTACGTGCCACCGTGGCCAAGCGTCTGGTTGAAGCTCAGTCGAACATGGCTATGCTGACCACCTTCAACGAAGTGGACATGACTGAAGTCATGGCACTGCGCTCGAAGTACAAGGACCTGTTCGAGAAGTCCAACAACGGCGTACGCCTGGGCTTCATGTCGTTCTTCGTCAAGGCTACTACCGAGGCGCTGAAGCGTTTCCCGGCAGTCAACGCTTCGATCGACGGCTCCGACATCGTGTACCACGGCTACGCCGACGTTGGTGTTGCTGTTTCCAGTGACCGTGGTCTGGTGGTTCCTGTTCTGCGTAATGCAGAGCAGATGAGCCTGGCTGAAATCGAAGGTGGCATTGCTGCTTTCGGCAAGAAAGCCCGTGACGGCAAGCTGTCCATCGACGAGATGACTGGTGGTACCTTCACCATCACCAACGGTGGTACCTTCGGTTCGATGATGTCGACTCCAATCGTCAACCCGCCACAAGCGGCCATTCTGGGTATGCACAACATTATCCAGCGCCCGATGGCGGTCAACGGTCAGGTTGTAATCCGTCCGATGATGTACCTGGCTCTGTCCTACGATCACCGCTTGATCGATGGTAAAGAAGCTGTGACCTTCCTGGTGACCATCAAGAACCTGCTGGAAGATCCGGCTCGTCTGCTGCTGGATATCTGATGAGGCAGCCGCAGGCTGCAAGCCGCAAGCTTCAGGATAGAAGCGGGGCGGTGCGCAGCTTGAGGCCTGTATGTTGCATCTAATCAATAGGTCGCAAGTCGGCTCTGCAGAACACCGCAGCCCGGCTTGCAGCTTGCAGCTTAAAGCTCGCAGCTAAAGAGGAACTCTTTGTTATGTCCCAGAAATTCGACGTGGTAGTGATTGGCGCAGGCCCTGGCGGTTATGTTGCCGCCATCAAGGCTGCGCAACTTGGTCTCAAGACTGCCTGCATCGAGAAATATCAGGACAAGGAGGGCAAGCTGGCCCTCGGCGGTACTTGCCTGAACGTGGGCTGCATTCCTTCCAAGGCTCTGCTGGACAGCTCCTGGAAATTCTACGAAGCCAAGAACGGCTTCTCGATCCATGGCATTTCGACTTCCGAAGTCAGCATGGACGTACCGGCCATGGTTGGTCGCAAGGCTAACATCGTCAAAGGCCTGACCGGCGGCGTAGCCAGCCTGTTCAAAGCCAACGGCGTGACCACTCTGCAAGGCCACGGCAAGCTGCTGGCTGGCAAGAAAGTCGAGCTGACCGCTGCTGACGGCACGGTAGAAATCATTGAAGCGGATCACGTGATCCTGGCTTCCGGTTCGCGTCCAATCGACATTCCACCCGCTCCGGTTGATCAGAAAGTCATCGTTGACTCCACCGGTGCTCTGGAATTCCAACAGGTTCCACAGCGTCTGGGCGTTATCGGCGCTGGCGTTATCGGCCTGGAACTGGGTTCGGTGTGGGCTCGCCTGGGTGCTCAGGTTACTGTTCTGGAAGCGCTGGATAAATTCATCCCGGCCGCTGACGAAGCAGTTTCCAAAGAAGCACTGAAGACTTTCACCAAGCAAGGTCTGGACATCAAGCTGGGCGCTCGCGTGACCGGCTCCAAGGTTGAAGGCGAAGAAGTCGTTGTCAGCTACACCGACGCAGCTGGCGAGCAGTCGATCACTTTTGATCGTCTGATCGTTGCCGTTGGTCGCCGCCCGGTGACCACCGACCTGTTGGCTGCCGACAGCGGTGTGGACCTGGATGAGCGCGGCTTCATCTACGTTGATGACTACTGCACTACCAGCGTGCCTGGCGTGTATGCCATCGGTGACGTGGTTCGTGGTCTGATGCTGGCCCACAAGGCGTCGGAAGAAGGCATCATGGTTGTTGAGCGCATCAAGGGCCACAAGGCTCAGATGAACTACAATCTGATTCCTTCGGTTATCTACACCCACCCGGAAATCGCCTGGGTTGGTAAAACCGAGCAGACCTTGAAGGCCGAAGGCGTTGAGGTTAACGTCGGCACCTTCCCATTCGCAGCCAGTGGTCGCGCAATGGCAGCAAACGATACTGGCGGGTTCGTCAAGATCATCGCTGACGCCAAGACTGATCGCGTATTGGGCGTTCACGTCATTGGTCCTAGCGCTGCGGAATTGGTACAGCAGGGTGCAATCGCGATGGAATTTGGCAGCAGTGCCGAAGACATCGGCATGATGGTCTTCTCCCATCCGACCCTGTCTGAAGCATTGCATGAAGCTGCTCTGGCCGTGAATGGCGGTGCCATTCACATCCAGAATCGCAAGAAGCGTTAAGACAACAAGAGAAACCACGACGGACTGCCCGTCGTGAGCCTTGCGAGCAAGTCTCACCGCGGAATGTCCGCCGGACTCGACCTCCGGACCCTTCCTGATGTGAGGGGCCGGAGTAGCGGTCACAGGTGGTGCGGCACGCCAGACGTGCAGCACCGAATGCGCAGTACCTAACGAAGACGGTAATAAGCATGAATCTTCACGAGTATCAGGGTAAGCAGCTGTTCGCTGAGTACGGCCTGCCAGTATCCAAAGGCTACGCAGTAGACACCCCGGAAGCAGCAGCAGAAGCTTGCGACAAGATTGGCGGCACTGAATGGGTTGTCAAAGCCCAGGTTCACGCTGGTGGTCGCGGCAAGGCGGGCGGCGTAAAGCTGGTTCGCAGTAAAGAAGACGCTGCAGCGTTCGCCCAGCAGTGGTTGGGCAAGCGTCTGGTGACTTACCAGACTGACGCCAACGGTCAGCCAGTGACCAAGATCCTGGTTGAGTCCTGCACCGACATCGCTAAAGAGCTGTATCTCGGCGCTGTAGTGGATCGTTCGAGCCGTCGTATCGTGTTCATGGCTTCCACCGAAGGTGGCGTGGACATCGAAAAAATCGCTCACGACACTCCTGAGAAAATCCTCAAGGCCACGATCGATCCACTGGTTGGCGCTCAGCCATTCCAGGGTCGCGATCTGGCATTCCAGCTGGGTCTGGAAGGCAAGCAGGTTTCCCAGTTCGCCAAGATCTTCACCGGTCTGGCCAAACTGTTCCAGGACCACGACCTGGCTCTGCTGGAAGTGAACCCGCTGGTGATCAAGGCTGATGGCGATCTGCACTGCCTGGACGCCAAGATCAACATCGACGCCAACGCCATGTACCGTCAGCCAAAGCTGAAGGCTTTCCACGATCCATCGCAAGATGATCCGCGCGAAGCCCACGCTGCCAAGTTCGAACTGAACTACGTGGCACTGGAAGGCAACATCGGCTGCATGGTCAACGGTGCTGGCCTGGCCATGGGTACCATGGACATCGTCAACCTGCATGGCGGCAAACCTGCCAACTTCCTCGACGTTGGTGGCGGCGCAACCAAGGAACGCGTTACCGAAGCGTTCAAGATCATCCTGTCCGACAGCAATGTCGCAGCAGTATTGGTCAACATCTTCGGCGGCATCGTTCGTTGCGACATGATTGCCGAAGGCATCATCGGTGCAGTGAAAGAAGTCGGCGTTAAAA